>OKTD01000087.1_pt1 | contig 80995 bp, 61 predicted proteins | sample 1606161 | NCBI WGS metagenome assembly OKTD01 (sample SAMEA3879527, study PRJEB24766) | human gut metagenome | biome: human-associated habitat; feature: feces | place: USA | collected 1985/1987 | reverse complement strand
ATTGAATAACTTATATATTTTATTAGCGAACATAAAAGATAATAGTTGTTGCAACATTATTATAAGCGAATGCTGATGCGCTTTGTTAGTAGGCTAATTTCATTTTTTTCGCTATGAAAACAAAATCAATGAAAATCAAAAACTATTCCCCCAAAGGGAGTCAGTCTTCTAAAATTAAGGAAGAAGACAAAACTTACGATGGAGGTACATTAGACACGGTTACAGTGTCTACAGGTCCTGTCAATAACCTATAGAGGTTAATCTCAATCTTGTTAGCCCTTTTATAAGGGCTAACTTCAATAAATAAACAGTCATTAATTTTAATTATATGAAAGAATATAAAGCTTGTCATCCTCTCGAAACTGTAAACAAGATAAGAGGAATATTGTCAAATATTGGAATTCTGACAAAAGATAATCATACAAAAAACAACAAATTTTTTTCTTTCCGGACAAATATTGCGTATCCTGATTTAGATTCTTTCAATTATGGAACAAACGGAAAAGGTACAACTTATGAATATTCTCTTGCCAGTGGTTATGCAGAATTTTTGGAAAGGCTGCAAAATAATTTGTTGTTACCGAAAAGAAAATATAGTTATAAACGTTTTCTGGACGAACTTGATCCGAACTCTCAATTTGTAAAGAAAGTAAGGGAAAAAAATCTGGAATTAGATTATTTATTCGATAAGGATGAGGAATACTGGTCTATAGAAAAATTGCATGCTCATTGGGGAGATGAACTTAGAAAAATTTTCAAATTGAGTAATCATGATGATATCGGAGAATTTATAAGACAGATAAATCCTTCAGAAGAGGTTTTAATGGTCCCTTTTTTTGATGTACAGACTCATGAATCCATCTATCTTCCAATTGAGTTATTATGGTCAGCTACAGGCTCTAATGGAATGTGTGCAGGAAATACTGCACAGGAGGCTGTTCTGCAAGGAGTTTGTGAGCTTTTTGAGCGTTATGCCATAAAAGAAATATATCTGAAAGAATTAACTCCGCCAACAATACCTTATGACGCATTTAAAGGTTCTGTGGCCTATGAAAATTTACATTACATATTAAAAGAAAACCCGAATTATGAAATTATTATAAAAGATTGTTCCCTGGGGCTTGGTTTACCTGTTATAGGGCTTATCATTACTGATAAAGAAAAGCATTTTTTCAATTTCAAATTAGGTTCAGATTTCAATCCTGCTATTGCGCTGGAAAGATGCATTAATGAAGTTTATCAGGGTACGACATATTTCAAAAGTATTCCTTTTAAATTCTTCGACAAATCACAGAAACCTGATTATATATCGGATATTGATTATATGTATTTAAATCTGAAAAACACATTCGTAGATAGTTCGGGTTATTGGCCTGCTTCTATATTATCTGCCAAAGTATCTTATCCGTTTACTGGCTTTAATGATAAGTTGGGAAATACGAATGAGTATGATCTGGACTACAGTATCAAACTGATCCATAATTTAGGGTTTAATCTCTATATTCGTGATAATTCGAAACTTAATTTTCCGGCTTATTACGTTGTTGCCCCAGGCATGAGTGAATTAGTGATAAACAAATCAAATTGTACATTACTCAATCTAGGAAGTAAATTAAATTATCTTTGTAATATGAGCAATTTGACTGTTGAAAAGGCGGCCTTGTTAGCTGACAGTCTGGATTGTAATTATGAATTGATAAAGCTTGACAGATTCAAATATACGAAAATATATGTTCCTGTCAAGGATCAAGATTTATATGATCTTGATTTAGAGCTACTTTTATACATGCTTTTTTATTATGCGCGCAATAACGATAAAGCAATGTATTATCTGAATTTATTCTTATCAGATAAAAGCCGCGATGACTATGATTATTATTATGCTATTTCGGATTATATGAATCTGAGATATACAGAAAATAGAAATGACGATGAAATTGCCGCAATTTTATCAATTGGTTATGGAAAAGATACCGCAAATGAAGTAGTTGAGGATATATCCGATCCGGAAAAAATATTCAGATACCACTCCTTCCCCAATTGTTTCAACTGTGAAGATTGTAAAGTCTCGGATAAATGCAGGTTATTTGATGTGTTTCAAATAGAAAAGAATATTAATGTTCATTCGCGTGTCATAAATCAAAAAGACTTGGAAAAACACTTGTTCGGAAACACACAATAGATATTGTTCGGATTAAAAAATCACTGGTATTTTGGGTACTTCAATCCATCCCAATACTAGTGGTTTTCAAACTAAATATATAGCTATATGAAGTTTATATTCTTTTTTCTGTTATTGGTGATCTCACATTATACCGCGAGCTCGCAGTTAAATGTTATTGAGAGTAGAATTGTTAATCCCGACCAAAAACCCATCGAATACGCAACAGTTATTTTACAGGATTCACAGGTAAAATATATTGACGGTACAATTACTGACAGCACGGGGTATTTTATAATCAAGCATCTTCCGGCCGGTAATTACCGGTTGATTATTCAACATTTACTTTATGAGCCCGATACATTGTATATACAGGCCAACATGCAGATACAGCCTGTAATAACTCTTATTCCCAGGCAATATACTTTAAATGAAGTTCAGGTGTCAGCAGAGGGACCAATGATGAAAGTAAGCGGTAATATGTTGTCTTATAATGCTCAATCGATAGAAAAGAATAAGGCAATAACAACCGCTTACGAAATGTTAAAAGAGATTCCGGGTATATTTGAAATCAATAACCAATTGTCATTGATAGGCAGTGAAAAGCTAAACATTGTTATAAACGGACAAATGACCAAAATGACTATAGAGCAGGTCAGTAATATGCTAAAGACCATTCCTTCTTCGAATATTGCAAATATTGAGGTTATGTATAATCCGCCTGCCAAATATAATGTCAGGGGAGCTCTGATCAATATCGTTCTGAACAAAAGGACGGATGAACAGCCGTCTGTAACAGGGGAAGTGTCAGCATCATACAAACAATCGGTCTATGCATCAAACGTTGACCGGATCAATCTTGTTTATAATAATTCAAAATTCAAAGTTGATTTTTCGGCCACGGTTAATACCGGGAAAAGTTGGGATAAAAACAAATCCTATTCCCGGCATTCCCTGAAAGACAAAATTGTAAAAATAAATGAATTCATCAATAGCAGGAATAATTATCTGGATATAGATTTCAGAACAGAAGCAGCTTATACATTTAACAAAAACAGTGAACTTATTTTTTCATATTTCCTTAATAAAGAGAAAAAAAACGGCAAAAGTTTTGCAACGAACGATTATACCGATATAAACCAATATAGCTTAAACAGCTTGAATCACACGAAAGATAACCGGCAGTTGCACAACGCCTATATACAGTATTCAAACAGAAAATTCAATATAGGAGCCGAATACACTTTTTACAAAAATCCGACAGACCAGCATTATACCGATGAAAAAGACCATCAAATCAATAAAAATTATATCAATAATTCTGATCAGAAGATTTCAAAATGGTCCGTATTTATTAATCATGGAGTTACATTCCCCTCAAAGTTAAAACTGAATTATGGTATAAATGCGGGATATAATTTATCTGATACGAAAGTTCGGTATTTATTCAGGCAAAATGATGATTACATCGAAGCCGGAGATTTAAATTTAGATGGCAGTCAGAAAGAATACACTGCAACCCCTTTTATAGAAGCATCCTGCCGGTTCAATAAAAAACTGTCGGCCTCCATTTCCTTGAAAACCGAATACTTCAAATCAATTTATACAGATAATGGTATCCGGCATACTTTATGGAACGACTGGTCGCTATTTCCAAATTTATCCGTTACTTACAGTCTGGATCCGAGAAATACTTTTCAGTTGAATATTACGAGTGATAAGTATTATCCTTCATTTTGGGCCATTAATCCTCAAACGACAGAATTGAACTCATATTCGGAGGTTGTGGGTAATCCGGAGTTAAGCCCGTATAAGATGTACAGAGGGCAGTTTATGTATATACGCAATCGCAAGTATATTTTTATGGGATTCATTCAGTATGCACCGGACTATTTCAGTCAGTTGCCCCACATGTCGGCAGACGAAATAAAGACAATATATCGTTTTGAGAATTATGATTATCTGCTAAGAATGGGAATTGCAGTGATACTGAATGTTAAGCAAGGAAAATTCTTTAGCAGTAATATCACTTTGCAGGGAATAAATTCGCGGGAGAAGATCGACGATTTTTATGGTTATTCATTTAATCATACAAGCTTAAGCGGTGTGGTCAATTTAAATAATTCTTTTAATCTTACCGAGTATTTATTGTTGCAGGTCAACGGACATTTTCAGTCTGCTGCCCGGCAGGGGGTCTATAAACTCGGCGAAATATGGAAGTTGTCAGGTAGAGTCAAATGGACGATAACCAAATCGCTTTCTTTTTTGGTAAATTATGACAACATATTGTGCCATCAGAGGCCGCGTCCGGTTAAGTTGGAATACAGTAACCAGTACAAGCTGACTCGTTTTTATGAGAGAAGTAGTGTTGAATTTACATTGATCTGGAGACTAAAGAATCATAAACAATCAAAATACCATCAGGTTGACGACAGCAGATTGAGCCGGTAGTATCCCCGAAAAATGAATTTTGGAGGGGGCTATGGTATAAAAAAATCCTGTGATTCGTTAGAATCACAGGATTTTCAATGATTAAACCTAGTTGGCGGTGCGGACGGGACTCGAACCCGCGACCCCAGGCGTGACAGGCCTGTATTCTAACCAGCTGAACTACCGCACCAGATTTTGGTTGTGCTATCTCTTAACAGCGGTGCAAATGTAGGATGATTTTTTGAAATAGCAAATAAATGGATAGGAAAAAATGAAAAATATTTCTTCTACTTGTAAAATATAATGGAAAAATAAATGGAGAACGAAGGCGGAGATTAGAATTTTTGTTTAACTTTGAACGCGTAATAATTTTTAAATTAAAAAACTTTAAGATAATGAATGTACCTGCAGAATTAAAGTACACCAAAGAACATGAATGGATTCGTGTTGAGGGTGATGAAGCTGTTATAGGCATAACCGATTATGCTCAAAGTCAATTGGGCGATATCGTTTTCGTAGAGTGTGAAACTGTCGGGGATAACCTTGAAGCCGGAGATACCTTCGGTACAGTTGAGGCCGTAAAAACCGTTTCCGATTTATATATGCCTGTTGGGGGAGAAGTGTTGGAATTTAATGAAGAATTGGAAGGAGAGCCGGAATTGGTAAATAAAGATCCGTATGGAAAAGGCTGGATTATCCGTATTAAGCTCGGTGATGAAGCTGAAATCGACGGGTTGTTGACTGCTGATGCTTATAAGGCTATCATCTGATAAAAATATTGAGAGCTGTAATATCCAAGCGGAAATTACAGCTCTTTTTAGATAAAGTAGCCAATCTTTGTTATATATTTTAATAACTTTGTGTTTTAAAATATAATTTTTAAATTTGTGGGTGTTGTATTGTACTATCAATAATCTTGTATTTAATTAAAATCTGAATTCCAATGACTCTAATCAAATCTATTTCAGGTATTCGGGGAACGGTAGGTGGTTATCCGGGGGATAATCTGACTCCGTTGGATATCGTAAAGTTTGTTTCTGCTTATGCCACCTGGTTGAAAAAGGGAGCCGGTAAAGAAAAAGCCAGGATCGTAATGGGGCGGGATGCCCGTATTTCCGGTGAAATGTATGCTAAATTGGTATCTGCCACCTTAATCGGGTTGGGGCATGATGTTGTAAATATCGGTTTGGCTACGACTCCGACAACAGAGATTGCCGTGACAGGAGAAAAGGCAGACGGGGGTATTATATTGACGGCCAGTCATAATCCCAAGCAATGGAATGCTTTAAAATTACTGAATGGACGAGGTGAATTTCTGACGGCAGCCGACGGAGCCCAGGTTTTAGAATTGGCTGAAAAGGAAAATTTCGAATATGCAGATGTAGATCATTTGGGACAGATTACAGAAAAAGATTATACCGATTATCATATTGAGCAGGTTTTAGGTTTGAAGCTGGTAAATAAAGAAGCAATTGCCAAAGCAAACCTGAAAGTGGTGGTAGATGCCGTGAATTCTGTGGGAGGAGTTGTTATACCCCGTTTGTTACGGGCATTGGGAGTCAAGGAGATTGTGGAGTTGAATTGCGAGCCGACCGGGCGGTTTAAGCACAATCCGGAGCCGATTCCGGAGAATCTGACGGAAATTTCGGCTAAGATGAAAGAGTGCGGGGCCGATCTCGGTATTGTCGTGGATCCGGATGTAGACCGTTTGGCATTAATCAGTGAGAACGGAGAGATGTTCGGCGAGGAATATACGTTGGTGGCTGTGGCCGATTATGTATTGAAACATACTCCCGGTAATACGGTTTCCAATCTTTCTTCTTCACGGGCGCTCAAAGATGTAACCGAAGCATACGGGCAGGAATATAACGCTGCCGCTGTCGGTGAAGTCAATGTTGTGGCTAAAATGAAGGAAACCCATACGGTAATCGGGGGAGAAGGAAACGGAGGGGTTATTTATCCGGAAAGTCATTATGGCCGGGATGCTTTGGTAGGAGTCGGATTATTCCTGTCTCACTATGTGACAAAGGGTAAAAAAATGACGGAATTGAAAAAAGATTATCCGCAGTATTTTATCTCTAAAAATAAGATTACGCTTTCTCCGGAGATCGATGTAGATAAAATTCTGGAGGGCCTGAAAAAGAAGTATGCCAATGAAAAGGTAACGGATATCGATGGCGTGAAAATTGATTTCGAGAGGGGATGGGTACATCTTCGTAAATCGAATACCGAACCGATTATCCGGATTTATTCGGAGGCCAAAGACGAAGCTGCTGCCAATGCGTTGGCAGAGGAAGTGATTGAAACGGCAAAAAGCCTGTATTAATTTACGATTATAAGTAAGTTGTAAGCTACAAGTTCAGAAGGTATCGTTCTGGTTTCGGGTGTAAACGATAAATTTCTTGATAGGTAGCTTACAATTTTTTTGTTTATTAAGTTTGTGATATCTACTATTCTGTATTGTAAATTAAAAATATTCGTCTACTCTACATATAGTACCAATCCCTTTAAATACTCTCCTTCCGGGTGGTAAATGTTTATCGGGTGATCGGCAGGTTGGGTCAGTTGATGGAGGATGCTTACTTTGCGTCCGGTATTGGCGGCGGCAGTGAATACGGTTTGCCGGAATAATTCTTTTGTCATGACCTGTGAGCAGGAGAAGGTAAAGATAATGCCTCCCGGTTTAATGACTTCTATCCCTTTCCGGTTCAGCTTTTTGTATCCCTGTATGGCATTGTTCAATACATTCTGATGTTTGGCAAATGCCGGCGGGTCCAGAATAATCAGGTCGTATTTGTCGTAAGAGTGTTCAAGAAAACGAAATGCTTCTTCGGCAAATGCTTCGTGCCTGGGATCTCCCGGGAAGTTCAATTCTACGTTTTGCCTTGCCAATTCAATAGCTCTGGCAGAGACATCGACAGAATGTACAGAATGTGCGCCTCCCCGCATGGCATAGAAAGAAAATCCACCCGTGTAACAAAACATATTCAGTACGGATTTATCGCGTGCATACTTTTCCAATAGGCTGCGGTTTTCCCGTTGATCGATGAAGAAGCCTGTTTTTTGTCCTTCCAGCCAGTCTACATTAAATTTTAAACCATTTTCCAGAGCAATAAACGATTTTGCCTGACCGTATAAATAACCGTTTTTCGGTTCTATTGCCGCTTTGAAAGGTAATGTCGATTCGGATTTGTCGTATATGGCTGTTATTTGATTGCCTAACACTTCAACAATGGCTTTGGCAATGTTTTCCCGTTCCAGGTACATACCGACGGAATGGAACTGGGTGACGGCTACATTGGCATATATGTCTACCACAAGGCCGGGCAGGTTATCGCCTTCTCCGTGAATAAGGCGGTATACGTTGTTGGTTTGTGAATCTGTAAGCCCCAGGGAACGACGCTTCCGGTAAGCTTCAGTTATTCTTGTCCTCCAGAAGTTGTGGTCAATAACAGTGTCTTCGAAACTTAGTATACGTACGGCTATGGAACCGATCTGATAATGTCCGATAGCCAGGAACTGACGGTCTGCACTGTATACTTTAACGATATCTCCTTCCTGTAGTGTACCTTCTGTCTTGGCAATTGCTCCGGAGAATATCCAGGGATGGTATCTGAATACAGATTTTTCTTTCCCGCTTTTTAATAGAATCGAATTCATAAACCGTTTTTTATTTGTTTGGCTGACGGCTGCAAAAATAGATAAAAATCGGGAATAACAGAGAAAAAAATCCGGGAGCCTTTTTCAGCACTCCCGGATCAGATTAATTTTCCAGCATTTGTTTTGCCTTTTCTAAGATTGTTGTATCGTCAATTTGAACGATCCCCCCTTCGGGACCTTTTTCGAAATGAATACCGACTGCTTTCCCTTCTTCATAATGATCGCCCCCAAAATAATTCCGGACGGTTTCAACATCAATGCCTAAGTCATCTGCAATTTTTTGCATGCTTCCTGAGGGCAATTGGTCTTTGATTCTCCTCAATTCGTTGAATGTCATTGTCGTCATATCTCAAAAGTTTTATGGTTATTCGTTGGAATAAATGTATGATTTCTTTTTGAAAAAAGCAAATAAAACGTTTGCATTAATTCTGTTCAGATATTACCCGACCAGTACAAATGATGTTAAATAAATCATTTTTAGCCGCTTAATCAGGAGGTGAATGTATGAATAAAAGCGGATTTTTATGCTCTGTTTTTTTTCGTATCTTTGCCGATGTTAAGTCTGTAGATTTATTCGGGGTTTTTGTAATTTCTTTACTGAAAACATATGGTGTTTGAATATATCTCGGCTATTAGAACGTATTTAATGGAGATCGGAATAAAAGGTTTACGTTCGTAAATTATAAATCTTTGGTTATATGGAATTTAAGGATTTAAAGATAAGCAAGCAGATATTGAATGCATTGGATGAAGCGGGATTTGAAATTCCGACTCCGGTACAGGTGGAAGCGTTTCCTGTAATTCGCTCGGGAAAAGATATGATTGGGATTGCTCAGACCGGTACCGGAAAAACGTTGGCTTATCTGATACCTATCCTGATGAAGTTGCATTATGCACAAGGTAAGTATCCCCGGGCCATTGTTATCGTGCCGACCCGGGAGCTGGTTGTGCAGGTATGTGAGAGTGTAGAATTGTTGACCGCTTATATGGATATCCGTTGTCTGGGAATATACGGGGGAACCAATATACGGACACAGCAGGATGCCGTGTATGAAGGTTGTGATTTGCTGGTGGCGACTCCGGGGCGTTTTATGGATATTTATATGAATGGAATTATCCGAACCACTTCCGTAAAAACGGTCGTAATCGACGAAGCCGACCGGTTAATGGATTTAGGTTTTATACCGCAGTTGAGAAGTATACTGGAGGTGATACCGGAAAAACACCAGACGTTACTTTTTTCCGCTACTTTTTCGGATACGGTGATTGCGTTGGCAGAAGAGTTTATGGTTGCACCTGAAAAAGTGGAGATTGCACCTCAGGCGACGACTGTGGATACTGTTGTACAATACCGTTACGATGTGCCGAACATAATGACTAAAATCAATTTGTTGAAATTATTGTTGGCGGATAAGGAGGTATATACAAGGGTTATGATTTTTACTGAAAGTAAGAAAAACGCCGATCGTATTACTGATAAACTGGCGGATTTTTGGAAAGATGAATTGAGTGTCATTCACTCCAATAAAGCCCAAAATACCCGTTTGAATGCTTTGAAAGCATTCCGGGAAGGAAGGGCCCGCATCATGGTTGCTTCTGATGTGGCGGCCCGTGGATTGGATATTCAGGATGTGTCACATGTTATCAATTTTGATATACCGACCTTGGCGGAAGAATATGTGCATCGTATCGGTCGTACGGCCAGGGCCGGTAAGGAAGGAACGGCTATAAGTCTGGTTGCACCCAGGGAGGAAGATAGATTTACCGATATCGAGCGTTTGATCGGTCAGTCTGTCGAAATGCTTCCTTTGCCTCAGAAATTGGAGATTTCAGATATTTTATTGGAAGAAGAGAAGGTCGTGACTGCCAATATTGTATACCAAAAGAAACCACGTCCTAAAGGAGGCGGGGCATTTCACCAGAAGTCCGCTAAAAATAACAAAGGAAAGAAAAAATGATTTTTGCTAAGTCCGCAGATCACGCTGATTCATTTGTGATTTAGATTTGCGACTGTGGCAGATATTTATCATTAGGGAGCAATGCAATCTCGACTTTTCTAAACGATCTAAGTATTTAAATCTGTAATCAGGGTTTGTCTGTGTGTCTAGTCTACAATCGTAAATCAAAAATCTCAAATAATAAAGACTCTGTAAATTAAGCGGATGCCTTTAATCTGCTCCCGGCCTTTCCGAGAACAATCTAAAATCTAAAATTTAAAATCTACAATCTACAATTTACAAATTGTCTTCATTGCATTACATCGTTTTTAATGATCCGGATGATTTGATCGGCTTTGATATCGGAGGCGATGTATTGCTCCAGGATTTTTTTGGCCAATTCTCCGGCAGGCTTTTCCGGATCGCTGTCTGCGGCGGCCGTATTGATTAAAGTTATGATATTGTTTTTAAAGTCTGTCACGACATTCCAGGCATTTTCGCTCAGGTACAATTGTTGTGAAAGATTGTATTCATATTCCTGCCGGATTTCGTTTGCCAGAAGCCGGTGGTATTCTCTGCCGGATATATTGGATAGGAGGGTTCTGGGTATCAAAGAATCTGGTTTCATCCTTTCGATGAAAAGAATGATTCTTTCATAGGCCAGTAACTTTAAATTTAAGAGTGTTTGGGTTGTCGACTCTTTAGCCGTTTCAGTTTTAGGGTTGGTATGTACATATTTATTGACGAAAATTTCCAATAAAGAAATACCTTTCCGTAACAAAGGGTACATCATCAAGGCGAGTAATATTAATGGCAATAGTAAATAATCTCCGATAGTCATAGCATATTTTTTTATTGGACAAAGATAATTTTTTAATTGAAAATCGTTTATCCTTCATCCTTTTTTATATCTTTGCAATCGTATGCGTATGATATATACAGAATCACCGATTAACCGGCTTTTTTTGAACATTAAAAAGCGTGATGAGTTTAATTTCTGAAACTCATTTTATCTCATTTTGCCGATACTTACGTAATGTAAATTTTAGATTTATGATTTTAGATTGCACCTACAATCTGTCCTTGTAAAAAAGAAAAATCATAAATCGTGAGTCAAAAATAATGGTTGATTTAAATCGGCATAATTGATCTGAATTTATAATTTACAATCTAAAATTTACAATTTAAATTTAAATATTATGGAATTACCGTTTGCAGAATCATTTCGAATCAAGATGGTAGAAACCATCCGTAAAAGTACACGTGAAGAACGTGAGCAATGGATCAAAGAGGCTAAATACAATCTTTTCAATCTGAAAAGTGATCAGGTATTTATAGACTTACTGACCGATTCGGGTACCGGAGCGATGAGTGACAAGCAATGGTCGGAATTGATGCTAGGGGATGAGAGTTATGCCGGAGCACGTTCTTATTATAAAATGAAGAATGCTATCAAGGAGATTTTGGGTTTTGATTATTTTTTGCCGACGCATCAGGGACGGGCAGCCGAAAATGTATTGTATTCCACGATCATTAAGGAAGGGGATGTTTTACCCGGAAATTCCCATTTTGATACAACCAAAGGACATATTGAATTTCGTAAAGCGCTTGCGATAGATTGTACGATCGATGAAGCAGCCGATACCCAGTTGGAGATACCGTTTAAAGGCAATATGGATCCGGCTAAACTGGAAGATGTGTTGAAAAAATATCCGAAGGAAAAAATCCCCGCAGTTGTATTGACGGTGACCAATAATACGGCCGGAGGACAGCCTGTATCTATGCAGAATATCCGTGAAGTTTCTGCTTTATGTAAGAAATACGGTGTAAATCTTCAGATCGATTCGGCTCGTTTTGCTGAGAACGCCTATTTTATCAAAACCCGGGAAAAAGGATATGAAAATAAGACGATCAAAGAAATTGTCCGGGAAATGTTTTCATATGCCGATATTATGACAATGTCTTCTAAAAAGGATGCCATTGTAAATATGGGAGGTTTTGTCGCCTTTAAGAATGAGGAATTGTGGAAGAAATGCCAGATGTTCTGTATTATGAACGAAGGTTTTATTACTTATGGGGGGATGTCAGGCCGGGATATGAATGCTTTGGCGCAAGGCTTGGATGAAGGAACTGAGTTTGATTATCTGGAAACCCGGATCAGACAGGTAGAATATCTGGGTGCTAAACTGGACGAATACGGAATACCGTATCAGCGTCCTGCCGGCGGACATGCCATTTTTGTGGATGCTAAAAAGGTATTGACCCATGTTCCTAAAGAGGAGTTTATCGCACAGACACTGGGAGTTGAATTGTATCTGGAAGCCGGTATCCGCGGGGTTGAGATCGGTTCTATCCTGGCCGACCGCGATCCGGTAACCCGTGAAAACCGTTACCCGCGTTTGGAGTTGTTGCGTTTGGCTATTCCGCGACGTACATATACCAATAATCACATGGATGTGATTGCTGCTGCATTGAAAAATGTGTACGACCGCCGTGAATCCATTAACAGAGGTTATGTGATTACCAAAGAGTTTCCGATTATGCGGCATTTTACCGTGGAATTGGAAAAAGCGAAATAAATGATAAAAGAGGCTGTCGGAGCAGCCTCTTTTGTTTATCCGGTGTTTTAGAATTCGGATAAAAATGTGTTCAGATTGACGTCGGTATTTGTAATATTGAGTTTTTTGCGTAATCGGCTACGCATCACCTCTATACTTTTAACCGTTACTCCGCAGAGGGCTGCAATTTCTTTGGACGACATATTCAGTCGTAGAAAAGCACATAGCTTTAAATCTGCCGGAGAGAGATCGGGACAATATTCCTGTAATTTTTTATAAAAATCGAGATAGACCTGGTTGAAATGTACTTTAAATTCATCCCATAAATCGTTTTTCATAACGGATTGTAATTCGATGACAATATTCTTGATTTCGGTAGCTTGCTGTCCTTTCAGGTCTGATTTAAGATGATGCAGGCGACTGATGATGGAATGTATGAGATCGGAGTTGCGGAGTAGAAACATTACATTGCTGGTCAGTTCTTTATTTTTGAATTCCAGGTCTTTTTCGAGGCTCTGCTTTTCCAGACGAATGCGTTTGTTACGGCTGTTGGCTAGAAAATAGAGCAGGGTTATCCCGCCTAATAAAGAAAGTATGATGACTAAAATAAGTTGGTAACGTAGTTCTTTGTTCTGGTTTTTAATCAGGGTTTCGGTTGTTCTTTTGTCAAAGTCATATTGCAGTTTCAGGGCCGTAATCTTAGAGGCAATGGTATCGTTGAACAATTCGTCTTTCAGGTCGAATAGTTTTTTCAGATATACATTGGCTTCCTGATAATCATGTTCCATTTCACAGAGATTGATGTATAACTGATAGGCATGCTGCAACAGGGATTTGGAGTGTATCTCTTTGGCTATTGCAATGGTTTTTTCCGTGTATTTACGGGATTCTTTCGTATCGTTGTCGTTATAGAATAATTGGGCCAGTTTCAAATAATTTTTTCCTAATCCCATTTCATTGTCTATTTTCCGGTTATATCCGATGCTTTTCCGGATACAATCGTGAGCTTTGTTTTTTTCTCCTTTATCGTGGTAATACAGAGCTATATTATTGTAGTATTGGCCCAGATATTCATAATTTAATGTGTCGCACAGAGCGATGGCCTGCTCGATATATTGTATGGCTTTATCCGGTTGTTCCAGCCGGTCGTAGCATAGGCCGATGTTGTTGTAAAAAGCATGTAAATTTTGGTACTGGCAACTGTCGCCCTGGCGTATCAGTTCTTCTGTTTTGTGTAGGGCTTCCATGAAGTAAGTAAGTGCGGATTCCGGTTTATTCAGGCGGAAATAAACCCCTCCGATGTTATTTTTAATGGAGAGTATATTTACTGCATTTTTTTCTTTTTCCATGATATTGAGCGCTTTTAGAAAAAATTCCAGCGCTTTGTCGTAGATGTCACATTGGAGGAAAATGATGGCGGCATTTGTGTAATATACACCGGTATGTTTTAAAGTTTCGCTCTGATCGATGATTTCCAGCATCTGTTCGGTATATTTCAGACAGAGATTGATGTTGTGGGGTTGGGTTAAAAATGCCAGTTCGCTAAGTAATTGTATTTGTTTGTCGGGAATTTTTGTTTTTTGAAATTCGACCAGAAGACTGTCGGTTATTTTTTGTGTGTCGGAATAACTGGGGGAGGATATAGCTTTTGAAAAGAGAAACAGAAAAAACAGAACGAACAGGGGGCTGAAGATGATAGATTGAATGGCTCTCATGAAACTTATTATTAGTGCTGCTCAAATTTAGATAAAAAAATAAAAAATGAAATAATAGCTATTGTTTATTGTTGACATGCAATAATAATGACTATTCTTTTGGATGAAAATACGGTCTGTTTTGAGTTATATTTTAATTAAAATGAGTTATACAGTTTGGGTTCTGAGTCTAAGTTGATTACCCGGAAATGATAAACAGAGGCCGCCGGTGTAACCGGGCAACCTCTGTTGTTGTATAACGCAGGCGTCAGCGTTATTGCGCTTTTTTCTTAAAGATGTCGAAATTAAGACCTACAGAGAATTGCAGGCTGTTTTTCATCGGATTGTTGTCCGATACGGCAGCTACATAAGAAAAATCGGCCAAAAGATTGTAATAACGCAATCCGACACCGGTACTGAACCAGGTGGGATGTCCTTTGTCTTTATTACCGTGATGGTATCCGGCTCTTAAGGCGACGGTCTTTGCGAACCAATATTCCGCAGCCAGAGCCCATGTAATGTTGTCTGACTCGATATCGCCGAAAGACGAGAAATATCCTCCTACGCCCGATTTGTCCGGTTTTTCGCCGTCTTTATATTGAGGCGTGATAATAGCATTCCCTTCCAGGGCAATCAGTAACGAATGCTGTTGGTTGAAATTCATTTCGTAGGAAGTACCCAGACGAAGGCCACCGGGGAGGTAAGCTTCGTTGTCGTTGCCGTATTTTAATTTCGAACCGATGTTGGCCAATGTCAGACCGGCTCTCCAAACAGAGTTTTCTTGCAAAAAATGGACCTCTTTGTTGAAGAACAATGAGATGTCGGCAGCAAAGGCATTGGCCGGATCGGCTTTTACTCCGCCTACCATTTGTCCCATCCCCAGTTCGGAACGGATGTATTTCAGCGTTGCACCTGCAGAGAGGTAGCGTCCCAGTTTCCGGGCATAAGCAATGTCGATGCTCATCTCGTAGGGATTTTGTTCTCCCATATTCATTCCATCTTCTCCGATGAACATTACGTCCCCGAAAGAAAAATACCTGAAACCGGCATTGATGGTCTGTACATCGTCGATCCGGTAAGAAAAGCCGATGCTCGACAGGTTAATGTCTTTGATGAGTTCCCGCATCCAGGGGCTATAGGTGTATGATAATTCCGCATTATTTTCGGAAAATGCCGATTTGGCGGCATTCCAAAAAATCGAATAAGGATCGGCGGAGGTTGAAGCTCCGATGGAGCCCATAGCTCCGGACCGGGCATCCGGTGCGATCGAGAGGAAATAAGCGCCGCTGTATAAAGAAGCGGTTTGGTTTTCCTGCGCTCTGACTCCGAGTGAGGCGAAGGCCGTAAGCGCTATAATTGAAATCTTTCTGATCATAATGACAATGTATAAAAGGGGAGAGGAGTACCTCTCCCCGGATAAAACTTATTGTTTAACTACTTTAGAGGTAATTCTGTCACCTTTATGTTCTACTTCCAGAATATACATGCCTGCGGGCAAGCTGGTAATATCCAGTTCTTTTACGGAACCGGTCGTTACAGCCGTTTTTTCCGTATAGACGATACTGCCGTTCATGCTGTACAGGCGGAAAATTACTCCCCCATCGACATCGTCGGAACATTGGATGTTCAGAACATTTGTAGCCGGATTCGGGTAAGTTTTTACCTGGGCTTCGAAAATACCGCTGCCGCTGGTCTCTTCTTCTTCAACGGTTACCTTGAATGTAGTAGTCGCTTGTAATAATTCAGGATCTTTTGCCGTCAACGTGACGGTCGCTTCGCCTTTGGCTTTGAGAACAAATTCAAGAGTATGGGTTGCAGACACAAATACCTCGACAGTGTCCGGATGGGATGATATGGCTGTATAAGTCAGTTCGTCACCGTCCGGATCGGAAAATACGGTACCCAGTTCCAAACCTTCGATTAGTTTGCCGATTTTTACGGTCTTGTCGCCCGGTTGCTGGATCACGATCGGTGCCCGGTTTACTTTTTCTACATAATAGGCAACTTTCAACTGACGCTCGTTTGTGAATTCGTCTACGGCTTTTAATGTGAAAGTATGATCTCCGCTTTGGCCGTATTTAGGCGACAGGGTGACCGTGATATTGTTTTGATCCCGGGTCAGGCTGGCGATGTTCTGTTCGTCTTCAATGACAGAAATTTCCATGTCGTCGTTTTCATTGTCAATGACTGTAAACCTGACAGTAGCTTCTTCCTCTTCTTTTACACGGATGGTTTTATCCAATTGCGTAATGACCGGAGCCGTGTTTTTCTTTAACGTAACCGGAACGATGGTTGTCGGTTTTCCGGGATCGTTACTCTTGATAACCAGGTTGGCCAGATTGTTACCTTCGCCTCTGGTCAAAGCTGCATTGGCATGCAGGGAAATCTTCACGGATTCTTCCGGTTGTAAGGTTTTCTCTTCGCCTTCCATTGTCAACCAGGCGCTGCTGGCCTCTTTTTCATATATTTTTTGTAAGAAGCCGAGTACGCCGTATTGGGATTGGAGTGACAGCAGATCGTCCCAGGTACCTTCCAGGTGTACTGTGAACCGTCCCTCTGTTGCGGGGTCGGTTACCGACATCAATGCTATTCCGGTATTGGGTTTGATGTAGATGTATACCCAGAATTTTTCTCCCGGATTGATATAGGCCGGATGGTCGAATTCTATGGTTTTTATGTTGATGATAGGCTGGCCGCCGTCTATTTCCGGTCCACCGGTTGCTCTTAATGTACCGCTGGTCAGTACCTTGTTGTCAGAGAATGAGTTGCCCGTGCGTACTTCTGCAACAAAATCTTCGCTTTCCAGGCTCATCAAAGAACCGTAAAATTTAAGGGTGGAAATATTGAATCCTTTTTCCGGTGCCGTATATTCGGTACATACGATGTACGGACTGAGAGCACTGGCTTGCGGGCCTAAAACCAGGATTTTTCCTTCGAAGTCGAAATTATAACTCAAACTGTCGTTATAGGCTTCACCGCTGCGTGTCGACTGTGTGCTACCCATTGTTGCCTGTGCTACCGGATAGTCCAGTATGTAGCCTTTGGTTATGGCAGGCGCAGCATTATTGCTTTGGCTTGCCTGTGCCGGAGTTGTATTGTCTTTGAATTCCAGATCCAATGTATACGTGAGTTTGTATTTGCCCGTATTGCTGATGACAACGGTTGTATCACAACTGAACGTAGTGTTCGGTGCATACAGGTCGATTTTTGCCGGATCGACGGTAACTTCGGCCGAATCCACAACAGCGTATTCCAATGGAATGCGTATCGTTTCATGTCCCGGCAGATCGGTTGTAAACACCAGCGTGTCGTTCATATTCATTACATTTTGCGTATTGAATATCTGAATAACGAAACGTTGCGGGTTTTTACCGATTTCGAGCGGGCTGTCTGTATCAATAGGCATTTCGCGGATACTGACAAGGGCTCCTGCACCGCCATCGGGGGTCGGAGGCCAGGCGACTGCATCTTTCGACCAGTACAAAATATCGAAATCGGGCATATCCCAGGGATCCGGGCTGGCATCGGTGGTTTTACAGCTTAACCCGGTGATGTGGTAATAGTCGGTACCGGTATTCCGGAAAAAGAAATCATACGGGGTTGTCACAAAAGTTCCTACCGTGATGTCGGCGTATTCCAATTTTTCAGGCCAGCTTCCCTGCGGGGTTCCGGTCAGTGTCAGATCTAATAAAAGTTCTATTTCCTCTTTGTTGGGAACATTGGTCCGGATGACATTTTTCGTCGGGTGATGACCGGCCATCAAGCCTGCCGTATTGATTGTCATCTCGACATCGGCATTTTCTCCGGCTTTCAGGCTGGAGGTGCGTACCGGATAAAACTCGACGGCACTGTTCATGTCCAGATAACGTTCGGCTAGGGTCATACGCTCTTTATCGTCGTAGGAAGCTCCTTCGTAAGCCAGGCCGGATATGCCGAATGCACCAATCTGTATACCTCCTTCGGATAATTTGTATTGGAATTTGATGTTTCCGTTTTTATACAGTATGGCTTGGTAACACAGACCGAGGCTCACTACGTTGCCGTAATTCAGGAAGGAAATGATAACCCTGTCGGTCTCTTCCTTATAGTAGATACCACCCGGAATGCCTGTCGGAGAATACTCGGCAGGGACCGGAGAATGGTGTCCCCAGTAAGGGGCTATATAAGGCGTAAAGTCTGCTCTGAAATCTTCCGGCCACATGTCTAAAGGCGGGAAGTCTTTGAACGTAATGAAACCGGGACCGTATACATATATCTTGTTGTACTTTTTACCGTAAAATGTAAAAGAAAACGGTAATTCCTGTGCAAAACTTACGTTGGTCCGGAAGTATTTCTCTCCGTAGTAAATTTCAGAGTCGGTAATGTCTTCCCATTGGTTCGTCACATCGTTGAAGTCCAAAGAAGATTTGTACAGGTATTCTGCTTTTTCACCTTCTTTCAGGGTATCGTTTGCCGGAAAAAACAAGGTGTTGGGAACAATCATGTAATTCAGGTCGGCTTCTCCTGTATTTTTGATGTCCAGATGAACGGTTTTGCTGTCACCGCTCTTCATGGTTTCGGCGAATATGGTCGGTGTTACGGTAATGTCCGGAGCTGCGACGACGCTAGACAGGATATGGGCTGTCAATTCCTGGTTCTTTTCTGTTTTTATCGTCAAAAGCGTTTCGAAATTACCTTTCGACGTCGTGTTTGCCTTAATGTAAAGGTCTTCGGACGTACCCGGTTTTAGGATAAACGGAACGGTTTTGTTTATTGTGAAATCGGTATTCGACAGCGTGATATCGGTGATCGCGATCTGATCTTTTCCGTTGTTGATCAAACTGACCGCACCGGTTGAAGTCGAGTGTTGCATGATGTTTCCGAATAACAGACTGTCGTTGCCCAATATGACATGGGGTTGGTAGTAATCTCCGGTGATATTGGCATCGAAGCGGATGATTGAAGTCGATTTATTCGGGTCGTTACACAGCAGGGCCAGCAGGTTGGTCAACTCTCCTTTATACATCGTGGTGTCTGCAGAGAAGGTGACTTCGATCGTTTGGGTTTCGTTCATTCCGATTACTCCCGATAACGGGGAAATTGAACGGATCATGTTTTTACCCGGCGCGGTTATCTTTATTGCTGTTTCGTCTCCGATGTATTGCCATAAGTCGATTCCCTGGCGGGATAAGTCCGCACTCGCCACGACAAAGGCGTCGTTTACATCGTAATCGATGCAGGCAATGAAGATACCGTTGGATAAATATACTTCATTCGGATCGTATTTTTTGTAGGCGATATCGATGTCTCCGTTCGGAGAAAGAGCGATGCGGAAGCTGACCGTAACATTGCTGTACCGCGGTATGACATTTTCATAGCTGACTACAAATTTCCCGTTCTGTTTGGCATACATTATCTTACTTTCCGGAGAGAATGTCAGGGGTTTTCCCAGGGCGGAAATCAGATCCAGGCCTCCTGTACAGGTGGGCGAGGCATCCGGTATCATACAGGAGTGTAATGTCCCTCTCTCTCCGCTGAACGAGAGGGCTCCGTATTGGCCGATGTATACGGTTTCGAATTCTTTGTCGTAGAATGGAAATTTGAAACCGATATTGACTCCTTCCGTCCAGAAATCCCGGTTGCCGACCAATTGGTTTTGTACTTCATTGGCATTGAGAAGCTCCTCCCATTGAAATACGCAGGCTGCATTTTCATTGTAGCCCGGAATATTGCTGATGTATTCGAAACCGTGTTTGTGGGATGTTTTACCCAATCCTTCGATGGTTTCGTCGGTGAATTTCGGGAAAATGTATTCCAGCGGATACGATCCGGTATTACTGATCGTGAACGATTTGGTTACAGGAGCTGCATTTATTTCCAGATCACCGACAGCGATTTGTGTCGGATCAACGGTGATTTTAGCAGGGTCGATTGCCGTTCCCGTCAGGGTGATCGAATGAGTCAGTCCTTCTTTGCTGGTCAGTTTGAAAACGGATTTAAAGACATCTTCGTGGTCCGGTTTGAAGTCTATTTTGACTTTCTGTGTTGTCCGGGCTGCAAAGGATTGTATATACCCGTCCGTAAGTTTGAAATTATTTGCGGGGCTGAATTGGATACTGCCGTCGTATTCATAGAGGGAACTGCCTGATTTACCGTTGAATTTACCGTATCCGGCGTTGTATATTTCGATCTCCAGCGTTTTTTTCTCGCCGACGAAAATTTTGCCGAAATCTACGATTTTGGCACTTTGCAAATTCGGTTTATGACCGGATACCGTCAGTGTACCTGGAACTTTCTTCTGGGGCTCCTGGTTGTAATTGCTGTTTACGGATAAATTGAAATTATATACGCCGTTGATAAGTTTTACCTTTTCGGGAGCGACATACACCTTTTGTGCTTCGCTGGGCTTTACTGTGCCGGAAGCCGGGGTTAGGGTGATATAGTTCGTCCAGTCGGGATAATGACTGACCGCACTGACAATCCAGGTTTGCGTGTTTGCGTATTGACTCAGATTGCCTTCGCTCAATACCGATTTTAACGTAGACCATGTTTTTCCCCGGTCGGAACTGTAGTAACTGTATTGGGCTGCATTTGAGTTTTCGATTTCATGTCCGCATGCCAATGGATTTTTATGTCCTCTCGGCATATGAAAAACCACCCAGAAACCGGTTCCGGGCTTGAAATACACGTTTTCGCTGAGTACCAGGTCGCCTATAAACGGATTACGGGCAGGCAGTGTATCGCTGAGCAAACAGTCTTCTGCCGTGAAATTGCTGACACCCTGATAGATTTCCAGGATAGGCTGTCCTTTGCTGTAGACACCGTTTAATTGTATCCCCGTTAAATTAAATCCATTCGGGAAAAAATCCGGACTGATATAGAAGAACTGAGCCAAAGAGTTCCACTGTGCTGTGTCGGATTCTCCGATGCGGTATAGATATTCCCGGTAATATTTAATATTGCGGGGGAATTCGTCCATGTTCACTCCGGATTCGATGATTTTCACCGGAGCTTCTTCCACGCCGGTAACCGATCCGTGATAAACGGAGCTGTTTGATATGGCTTGTTCCTGTGAGGCCATTGTCAGGAGGGCGGAATTACTGCGGGGGGTGAAACTTTGTTTGCTGCCTCTGATATCGAGTTCCCATTTCAGCATACCTTCTCCAGTATTTTTGATTTCCATAGAGTCGATGGCATCATAGGATTGGGTAACGTCCATTTTGAGTGTGAACTTGTCTTTGGCAATTTCCATTACGGGGCCGGCGTTGGTTGCTATCTGCTTAACTTCGGATAGCGGGGACGCATTGTTCCAGCGGTCGAATGCCCGGATGGCAATCCAGTAATTGGTTTCAGCTTTCAGATTCGGGATCATGACATGTACAACATCCCCGGCTTTGTTGAAACGGGTAGCAAGAGTTATCGACTTGAGCGCCGATAAATCGCTGGATGCCGTAAATGCTTGCTCACTGTAATATACGACACAGCGTGAAACGGGATCTCCGTCCGGATCGGCAGGCACTTTCCATTCGGTGTGAATATCTTCCTGAGATGCAATCAGCTTGATGTCGTTTATCACTGCCGGCGGATTTGTATTTTTTTGTCCCAATGCCATATAAGCATCGATATATCCGTTCCCTAATTTACCCAGGTATTCTGGATTATAGGGATATATATCGTGTACCGATTCCGTCAGGCGGGTTCTCAGTTCGGCATTTGTAAAATCACTGCCGCCGTATTTTGCTAAGACGAGGGCTGCTATACCGGAAACGTGCGGACAGGCCATAGATGTACCTTGCATATAACGGTAGCCGTTGTTCGGATAGGTACTCAATACTCCCCATGCTTCGCCGCCCAGGTCCATGTCTCCTCCGGGGGCGCAGACATCAGTCCAGACTCCGCGGGTGGAAAAGTTGGACATTTTGAAGTCTACACTCATGGCTGTTACGGCAACGGCTGTCGGGTAGGCTCCCGGATAGAATTCTCCTTCCGATTGGGTATTGCCGGCAGAAAAGATACAAAGACCGCCTTTCATCGGGCTGCCTTCATACTGACCTGCTTCTTCGGTGAAATAATCCATAGCATCCAAAACGGCTTGCTCGAAAAAACCGGGTGCCGTCCATCCCCAGGAACATTGAGCGATAACAGCTCCGGCATTGGCTGCATATACAAACGGTTTGGCGAAATCGCCCTGTCCTTTGTCGTCAAATACCTGACAAGACATCAGGCGTACGCCGTCGTTATTGCCGCTTCCTCCGGCAACTCCGCTGACACCTTTGCCGTTGTTATTGACAGCGCCGACCGTTCCGGCCACATGTGTACCGTGCGGGTGAGCGCTGATTGTTCCGCTATTTGTACAGAAATTATAGCCGTAGATATCGTCTACATATCCGTTACCGTCATCGTCAACTCCTTCTTCTCCGTTTAATTCGGCTTCGTTTATCCACAAATTGTCGATCAGGTCTTCGTGTCGGATGTCGATACCTCCGTCAATAATGGCAACAACCACATTGCGGGCTCCCGTCGTGATCTTCCAGGCTTCGAAAGCATTGATATCACTGCCCGCAATACTTCCCTGTACTCGTCCGTCATTGCGATAATGCCATTGATTTACCAGTCCCGGATCATTGAACGGTTCTCCGGCCCGTGTCCGGGGACCGGAAGGGAGATTGGCCGGAACGGATTTGTATTTCGGCAAATCCTGGACTCTTACGATTTCTGCGATTTTGATTCCGGATATGCCTTTGTATTTATCTGCGGCTTGTTCCGGAGTCAATTTTGCATCATAACTGATTTCATACCATAAATGAAGTCCGTGTTTTCTCATACGTTCTTCAAATTTCGGCGCATAAGGGAAAACCCGTTTCATTTCTACGGCTTTGATATCCTTATTGATTTTATCAAGCGGCTGGATGCCGGTCGATACGATCCCCCCTCTGGTTTTAGGGGTGTTTCCCAGTTGTTGTGCTACGGTAGGCTCAAGTTTGACCCTGATTACACCGTCTTTGACATAACTCGATAATTGTTGTCCATATATCGGTAGGCACCAGAATACCGATAATAGAATGAGACAACTTAAAAACCACGTTTTTCGCATACTTTAAAATGTTTAGGTTGATTCTCTATTTTAATTTGTGAGCATTAATTCGGTTGTGAACTGTATATATTTTTAATGTAAAAAATTTTAATTACAGAGAAACAAATGTTCAGATTCAACTCCATCTGTTTTCAGAAATTTTTTAGAAAAAATTAATGTTTATTAGAATTTGTCGCAAGAAAAGAAATTTGACTTAAAATTTACTTTTAAAGTACCATAACAAATCCACTCGAATTATTGCTAAAACGGTTGTTTTGGGAAAAACATACCTTAATAAAACCATAACAAATTGAGTTAAAATATTTAAAATGAGTTAAAAATGCGCAATGTCTTGGGGGGATAGAGAAAAGAAAAAAAGGTGAGGTAAAGGCGAATGATAAGGTGCCGGAAAAGGTGGTAAATAAAAAAAAGACCCGGTAACGGGTCTTTGAAAACAAATCGAGGAATGACTTATCAATAGCTGATAAAGCCGCTTCTGAAAATACTGGACTGTGATGTCGGAACCAATATACCGGAGAATGTCAGGTTATTGTTGTTCATCATCGGATAGACAGTAGCCTGTGCATAATTATCACCATAACTTAAGTTGATAACGATCTGTGCAGTCAAAGCCGTTCCGTTGACATAGAAAGAATAGGTGATGTTACCGTACTTGTCCGTTGAGCTTTTGATTTGTGACGGACTGCCTTGTACGGTGATACCTCCCAAACCGTTCGGTCCGGCGATTCCGTTGAAAGCCAACTGTACGTATACCGTATTGTCCTTGAATTGGATAAAATTGGTATTGTCGGATACCGGAATTGCATTTCCGCGTCTGCCGTACAAAGTATTGGCCATCAATACCCAGTTGTTGTCTTTTATTGCGCCTACAGCAGCATTGAAAGCATCCATGTTGGCAACCTGGCGGGCGTGACGTCTTTGGTCACGTTTCATTTTACGAATCTGTTTTTTCGTCAGTTCTTGAATTTGTGTTTGAGACTGTACTTGTTGTTGAGCAAGCAATTCCATTGCAGGGAATAAAAATAGTCCCATCAATAGAAGAATAATTACTTTTTTCATGGTAAGTAGTTTATTTGGTTTATTAATGTATTATTGTATATCCTCGGCCACTGTTCGGTAGGATATCTTCCCAACTATTGAGTAATTTAAGTCGTGAGGACCTATTTAAAGGCTTCAATAACCTTTGTTTAAAGAGGCTACGAAAAGTATTAAATAGGTCAATGAACTTAATTTATGCACATATACGCAAAAAATGAGCCATGTGTTTGGGCGGATTATTTAAAAAAGTTTAAAATTAAAAAAGTGAATTATCCGGCGAATCGGCCGATTCGATTTTTTCTTTTACGACGAAAGATGTAAATTTGCGGAAAAGAGCGTTATGTTGGATGAAGCAGTAATTTGTGCTATTTCTACGGCTCCGGGTACCGGAGCTATTGCCGTTGTACGTCTGTCCGGAAAGGGGTGTTTTGCTTTGGCAGATGAGGTTTTTATTTCTCCCTCGGGGAAAAAGTTGGCGGATTGTTTGCCCAACACCGTACATTTCGGACAATTGCAGGAGGGGGAAGATGTCATCGATGAAGTACTGGTTGCGGTATTTCGCGCTCCGCATTCTTTTACGGGAGAAGACTCCGTAGAGATTTCCTGTCACGGTTCTGTTTATATTCAACAGCGTATATTGCAATTGTTAGTAAATAAAGGGGCACGCCTTGCGGCTCCCGGTGAATTTACCCAGCGGGCTTTCCTGAACGGGAAAATGGATCTTTCACAGGCGGAGGCGGTAGCCGACCTGATCGCTTCTTCTTCTTCGGCTGCGCATAAAATGGCTCTCCGGCAAATGAAAGGCGGTTTTTCGGCAGAATTGATAAAATTGCGGGCCGAATTACTGCATATCACTTCTTTATTGGAACTGGAACTGGATTTTTCGGAAGAGGATGTGGAATTTGCCGACCGTTCGGAATTATGCCGTATCGCCGGAAATATCGAAAAGCTATTGACTCGATTGTGCCGTTCGTTCTCTTTGGGTAATGTGATTAAAAACGGGGTCCCCGTGGCGATTGTCGGGAATACCAATGTGGGGAAAAGTACCTTGCTCAATACTTTGTTAAAAGAAGACAAGGCGATTGTATCGGATGTCGCCGGAACAACGCGGGATACTATCGAAGACACGATCAATTTGCAGGGAATAGCTTTCCGTTTTATCGATACGGCGGGTATACGCCATACGGATGATATTGTGGAGAATATCGGAATCGAGCGTACGTTTGCCAAAATAGGGGAGGCCAGTGTTGTTTTGTTATTGACGGATTTGAGCCGTGGGGCGGATTGTTTTGAAAGTTATTACAGTCAGGTAAAGGAAAAGATTTCTTCGGAAGCCGAATTACTGATTGTGTTGAATAAAACAGATAAAGCCCAGGATATATTGACCACTCTCGAAACGATCAAATTACTGACCTCCGGCGAGAAAATCATTGCCATTTCAGCTAAAACAGGCGCGAACCTGGAACAGCTTACCGACGAATTGGTGAATACCGTAAATACGCATGCACTCCACACGGGAGACGTGATTGTCAGCAATATTCGCCATTATGAAGCGCTTTCCCATGCGCGGGATGCCGTTATCCGGGCCATTGCCGGCCTTGATTCGGGTTTAAGCGGCGAATTCATCTCCCAGGACATCCGCGAATGCCTCCACTACCTCGGCGAAATCACCGGCGAAATCACCACCGACGAAGTCCTCGGTAATATCTTTAAACATTTCTGTATTGGGAAGTAGGCTTGTTAAGATTTTGATAATCAATATTTTATAAATATAATATCGAAATTAAAACAATTGATAAAAAATTATTAATCAATTAATTAGCTTTGAAAAACAATAATCTACAACCCCATTTTTGTAGCTATTTTGTTGCTCGGAAATATTTGAGCAACAAGAGCAACAAATAAATATAATATCACAATGAAATATATACATCACTATACTACGATTGACAATCTTGCATTGATTTTAGAAAGTAAAAAAATTAGATTTACACGACTTGATTTACTTGATGATATTAAAGAGGTTGCGGGGTTGGATAATCCCATAGAAAAAATTGATAAATCAATTTTTATATCTTCGTGGACAGAGGATAATGAAGAAAATATTCCTTTATGGAAAATGTATGCATCTATAACAAACGGTATTAGAATTACTATGCCACAAGATATGTTTCAAAAAAATCTTTTTAAAGCGTTTGCCCAACAAAATCACGGAATGACTGTGGACATGTATTCTCCCTTTACAAAAGAAGAAATATTTTATAATGGCAAATATCAAATTATTAATATATTTGACTCTAATCGTGAGGACTTTTATAAAAAAGTCAAATACAGAGATGATTTTATGGATGTGTATCAATCTTTGATTAAACGATCTGAAAATGGAATAGAAATAGCATGTTTATGGGATTTGGGGAAATTTAAGAGTAAAAAATGGAAATTTCAGAAAGAGGTTCGATTTACAATTTATACAAAAGTCTTAAATCCTGCATATAGTGAAAAAACAATGCAACAATACGGGGCTGATAATATTAGGCAATGGTATGAAAATCCTGACAAATATATTGATGTTTCATTATCCGATGAAGCATTTAAAAATATGACTATTACGCTTGCTCCTTGTGCCACTGACGCACAAAGAGTAATCGTAAAGTCATTAATCCACACATATGGACTGCATAATGAATTCAAAGAGAGTGATTTAAGAGATACTATCAGAAAATAAGTTTTGGAAATATTTTTGTTGCTCGTTTGTTGCTCAAGAGAGTGTTTTTACACAATAACATGCTATTGCACAGCAATATGGCTGCTAAATTTTCAAATCTTGCATCGGGAAGTAATACACTGTAAATATCAATAGATTATAGAGTCGGTGTTAGGAATTAAAAGAAGAAGCGATGTATTTTTATAATACTGATTATCAGTATTATGCATTTGGTGGAATAATAAATCATTATCTTAAATTCTATGATGCGGTAAGTAGACAAATTTCATAAATATCACTAAAACTTATCACAATTACAGATAATATTCATACGGGACTAACCTGTATTTTGGTGTTAAAAAAGTGTCGTAAGGAGGGAGATGATATTTTGTGTATTGATGCATCAAAAGAGTTTGAAAAAGTAAAAAAACAAAACAAGCTTTTGCCGGAACATATCGAGAAGATTGTCAATCCGACATGGAGTAAAAAAAGAAGTGTATAGATCAGATGGTAAAAGCTCTAAAGTAGTTATTACATAGTAATTACATCAAGCATATAAAATAGATCGCTATCTTTGTTGCAAACTAATAGATGTAATGACGAGGATAAAAACATTTACTCAGCGTGATTATATCAAAGCCAACGGAAGAGCCTCTCGCTTGGCAGAAGTTGAAAATCACACACGCCTTGTAAGTATTGCAGGGGTGTACAAGTCAAAAAAGGTTTATGACCGCAAACGTAATAAGGCAGAGATGGAAAGGGCTCTGTCTTATTTGTTTTTTATAGGCTTCCGTGAATGTTTACAGGATATGTTTCGATTCTGTAATATGCACCTCTATTATACCTTATCGGGTGTATTGTTTGTTAAAATATATAGTTTTATACCCGAAAGGTTATAATTTGGGTTATTTACATTATATTTGTACCCAAAAGGGTATAATATGAATACAGCTTCTTTATCTGAATATGTAAAGTCGATGCGTAAAGAGCACGGTTTGACACAAGTGGAACTCTCGGAGAAATCGGGAGTCGGGTTACGATTTGTGCGAGAATTAGAGCAAGGCAAGGAGACCTTACGCCTCGACAAAGTAAATCAAGTATTAAATCTCTTCGGAGTAAAAGTGGGGGTTGTTCCTATGGATAAAACTACAAATCAATGAGACAAGCCAAGATATACAACCACAACCTCTTTGCGGGGGTTCTGACCGAAGATGAGGACGGTTATACTTTTCAGTATGATGCTGATTATCTTCAATCAAATGTAGCCGAAGCTATCAGCCTCACTCTGCCTTTGAGAAGTAAACCATACATGGAAAAGATACTTTTTCCGTTTTTTGACGGATTGATACCTGAAGGATGGCTCTTAGATATTGCGGAAAAGAGTTGGAAAATCAATCGCCGTGATAGAATGTCGCTGCTGCTTGCCTGCTGCAAAGATTGCATAGGGGCGGTGAGTGTTGAACCTATACTAAATGAAGAGGCATAGCTATGAAAAGATGTCTATATTGTTATCAGGAATTGACTGATGGAGAAAAAGACTTTCATCCTCGTTGTGCCAAAAAGATATTTGGTAGTACCGATATTCCGCTTCTACTATACGCAAAAGATGAAATTGAATCATTAGCCGAAAAAGTGGTACGTTCTCAAACTACACTAACCGGAGTCCAAGCAAAACTCTCTCTCGATATAGAAAAAATAAAAGGAGAACCACAACGGTTTACTATCGTAGGATTATGGGGGCGTTATATCCTAAAACCTCAAACAGAGCAATTTGATCATCTTTCTGAAGTCGAGGATTTGACAATGCACCTAGCCGAATTAGCTAAAATAAAGGTTGTTCGTCATTCGCTTATACGCTTTGAAGATGGAGAATTAGCTTATATCACTAAACGCATAGATAGAACTGCAAACGGTGCGAAGCTGGCAATGGAAGATATGTGTCAGTTATCGGAACGCTTAACAGAATACAAATACAAAGGTTCTTATGAGCAGATAGTCAAAATTATTACACAACACTCCGCTACACCCAAACTCGATGTGGTGAACTTTTGGGAACAGGTTCTGTTCTCGTGGATTACAGGCAATGCTGATATGCATTTGAAGAACTTTTCGCTTTACAGTTTGCGAAAAGGCTCTTATGCGCTCACTCCGGCATATGATATGATATCCACATTTCTTGTTATGCCCGAAGATACAGAGGAACTTGCCTTAATGCTCAATGGCAAGAAACGTAAAATAAAGCGTTCTGATTTTGAGGTTGCAATGAATAGTAGCGGCTTAGAGAAGAAGATTATAGATAATTTATTTGTTAAATTTGAAAGGGTTGCCGACAAGTGGTTCGAGTTTATCGATATATCGTTTTTACCCGATGAAATGAAAGAACGATATAAACATATTATAGCAGATAAGTTAGACGTTTTGAAATAATAACTTATAATATATAAAAACAGAGTAGTAATGGAAGAAATTACACTTTTGGCAAAGCTTGGAGAGTATCAGTATATGGAAAAGCTTATAAAAGATGGGGAGTTATATCTTCGTCCAATGTCTGACTTTGCAAAAATGGACTCAGTGAATGGAATTGGAGATAAGTATGAAAATGTGACTTCGTATGTCTCTCCCAAAAATCCTTCTATTAAGATTCAATTAAAAGATGGTAGAGAAATTCCTTTACCCGAAAGCTCAAAAATTACTTATGTAGAGCATGATTGTTGTGACTTTTTAATTTATAGTATGGTGATGATTGATTTTATAAAAACAAGAGAAACACTGAAGCTCAAACATCCAGATGAATTAAATAAAATCGGATCTGGCTATGATACATTGGTTATAATATATGATCACAATGAGTTTATCAAACGTATTAAACAAGTTATTAATAATCAGTGGATTATGGAGTGTGGGCCAGTAAATTATTATCCAGAAAAAGATATTGTTTTAAAAGAATTAGGTCCGTTTGATAAAAGAGAGTCATATGCCAATCAAAAAGAATTTCGTTTTTGTTTTGAGTGCAATATTAACATCCCATATAGTTTAAAAATCGGGAATTTAGAAGATATTGCACAAATTGTACAAGCTAAGCCGGTGTGAAGTTTGTGCTATGATAGCACTTTTTAATCATTTTTCTTGTTTTGGTTCCTGCAAACCATTTTGTAGCTTAAGTATGGTAACAGCCATAAAATCAATTTCTTCAGTTTGATTTTACGGCTTACAAAAAAATACTAAAAATTGCGGTACAACACGCACGTGTAACCATATAATAATCAAATAAAAAAACTTATCGTAGAAATCTGTCTATTTGTAAAAAAGCACGTTGTATTGCTTAAAACATAAAGTATTGATAATTTAGAAATATATATATATATGCACTGCATCGGCAAGTGAGGATTGCTTATATTTATTTTGTATTTCATTAAAATGCTGAAATCAAAAAATTATTGTAACTTTTTTATATCCTTTGGTAAAATCGAGGCTTACTCCAGTCTCATTGCTTTTTCAGCCAATAATAGTATGTTCAGTCGGAAAAATCTGAATGTACAGAGTCAGATGTTTTGAATACATTGATATTTGGTAAACCGTTTTAAAATGCTGGTATATATATTATTGTCATTTTATTTTGTCAACTGTGTTTTTGAAAGCAGCTCGAGTAATTGCTTCTTTTTCACCGGTTTTGCCAGGAAATCATTACATCCTGCCTCGATAGCGTTGCTGCGATCTGAGTCGAAAGCGTTGGCTGTGAGTGCAATGATCGGTATTTCGGCGTTGAATTCCCGGATTTTTCTTGTTGCTTCCAAACCTCCCATGATCGGCATTTTCAGATCCATGAGAACGAGATTGAATTTTTCGTAACGGATTTTTTCGATAGCTTCGACGCCATTCTCAACCCGGGTAAGATCATAATCTTTGAGAATATGAAATACCAGTGAATAATTGCTGTCATTATCTTCCGCAATTAGAATTTTTATTTTTTCTTCCGGGTTTTCATTTTGTACAAATTGTGATTTCGTTTGAGGTTGAACGACCTGATCGATCTGTCCCAGTATAGATATTTCACAAGGTACCCATGCCCAGAATGTCGATCCGACCCCCGGCTCGGAAGTGAAGCCGACTTCTCCTCCTGCGGCTTCGACAATTGCTTTGGAGATTGCCAGGCCGAGTCCGGTTCCCTGGGCAAATTCATTGAGTTTTTGAAACCGTCCGAATACCCTGTCCTGTAATTGTTTCTGAATGCCTGCTCCTGTGTCTTCGACATAAATCCGGATACCTCCTTTTTCGATGGAATATCCCATTTTTATGTACCCGGATTTTGTACATTTTACCGCATTGGTGAGGAAATTCATCCATACTTGTTTGAGTCGGTTACGATCCAGAAAAATCCAACAGTCCGGATAAGAATTGTCGAGACGGAATTCGACATTGGGGTTTGTGACTTTCGGTTGGATCATGGTGTATAATTCGCTGCATACTTGAGCCGGCTTGAATTTTTCCCGTTTGCGATCGAGGATGCCGGATTCGATTTTGGAGAGGTCCAAAATATCGTTTATCAATCGCAGCAATAATTCGTTGTTGGAGTCGATGATGTCCCAGTACTCTTCTTTTTCGGCCGGGTCGTCACAATTGACCATTAGTTCGGAAAATCCGACGATGGCGTTTAGCGGTGTACGTATCTCATGGCTCATATTGGCTAAAAATGCGGATTTGAGTCGGTCGGAAAGTTCGGCTTTGTTTTTCATTTCCTTTAATTCTTGAGCCATCTTTTCCCATTTTGTATTGTTGATCGTGATACCGGTGTAACGAATGACATGTCCTTTCTTGTTCTTTTCAACGGGAATACCGGTAACAATAAGAGTTTGCCATTCTTGATCCCATTTTGTTCTGGAACGGTATTGAAAACTGAACTCTTTGTTCGTTCTTTGAAGCATGTTGTCTATCTTTTCGCCTACACGCTCGGTATCCTCGGGATGAGAGAATTTCAGGTAATCTTCCGGCATAATAGCCTTTTGGGGATGGAAATCATTTACCGGATCGTTAAATGCCCGGAACTGTTTACTCTCGACATCGAAATCCCAGTGAGACATTCCGACTGTTTTGAACATGAGTTCCATTTTATAGTTCCGCTCTTTAAGTTCTTCGTTTAGCTGGTGAAGTTTGGATATGTTTTGCCGGAAACCTGTAAATCGTATGACTTCGCCATTTTCGTCATACTCGAAGGGAACACCTGTGACGTTACAATATTGCCAGGAGTCGTCGTATTTCGTTTGTATGCGGCAGGTGAAATTGACGTTGAGTTTTTTGCCTGACAACATGGATTGTATGGCATCGTTGACTACCGATTGGTCTTCGGGATGTATTGCATCCAGATATTCTGTCACCGTTACCAGTTTATCAGGGGCATAATCATTTACCGGATCGTTATAAGATTCGAATTTCCGGATTCGTATGTCGAAATCCCAATGGACAATATCACTGACATTCATTGCCAGTTCACGTTTTATGATCAAATCCTGGGCTTTTTTGGCCATTTGTATTTTTTCGGTGACGTCCAGTTGGGTGCCGACAATCTGTAATTTACCCATATGTTCTGTGGATAAACGCATTCTGCTTTCATAATGGCGATACTGTCCTTCCTCTTCATTGAAGGCGCGTACGGTTATCTGACCCTGTTGTATATCTTTATTTATCAGTCGGGTGAAAAGTTCTGTCATCGGGGTACGGTCCTGCGGATGCAGCATTTGCTGTAATTCTTCCAGTGTCATGCCGTTTCTGAAGATAGGATTTCCATGTAACGAACCGAATATTTGTTTACGCACATCGTATACCCAGGAAGACATGCTGGCCGCTTCCATGGCCATTTCCAGGTTTTTCTTGTTTTCTTCCGTGCGGTATTCTGTTTCTTTTTTGCCGGTTACGTCGTTGGCAAACAGCATGTGTCCGACAATATCCTCTTTTTGATTGCGTATGGAAACGATTCTGACTTCATAAATCATGGTATTCTGATTGTTGGTCAAGAAATACTCTTTTTTTATGCGGTCAAAATCGTATTCAAATTCCAAAACGATATCCTCTCCGGATTTTATCTTTGCTTCAAGTGCTTCATCGACATAAGGACTGTCGAAAAGATTGACTTTATCTATTACCGTCCTGCGGTCGTCGACGCCGTACATATGCAGTGCATAGTCGTTTATGCTCCGCAAAATACCTTTTGCATCATAGATTTCGATGCCTATCGGCAAACGGGTGTATACACTCTCTGTGAACAGGATTTGCTTATGCAGTAATTCGGATATTTCCTTTTCAAAAGACATTTTGTCGTTTTCGGGAGAGGCAGTTTTATGTTGTTTCATTTTATACTTTTTTACACATGGCAGTTTAGCGCATGATGTGGATTGTGCGCCGATATTCTGAAGGAGACATACCCGTATGTTGACGGAAAAAACGGCTCATGGAGGATTGATTGGAAAATCCGGTCTGGCGAACCACATCTTTTATTTCAAGGTTTGTATCTCGTAAAAGCTTTTTTATTTCGACGATAATATAGTCTGCGATTATTTCCCGGGCGGATTGACCATTTATTTCTTGTATGACTTTAGTCAGATATAGAGGCGATATACACAATTTGTCGGCGTAAAAAGCGATTTCCCTGTGGGTTTTGTGATGTTCGAAAACCAACATTGCGAATTTAAAGGCTATTTTTTCTTTTTTGGAATTTAAAGGGATATCTTTTTTGAGACTTATTTTTTTCTGAAAATGCGTATAAAAATCCCAATAATAAATTCGTAACAAATGCAAAATCGTCTCCCGGTAGAAAATGGAATCATCGTTGCTTTCCCTATAATCGATTACCCGGCAAAAACCAAGGAATCTTTGGGCATCTCTGTCATTTAGATGAATATGGAAATTCTTCCGCATATAAAAGAAAAAATCAGGAGTTATTTTTCCTAAACTGCTCATGATATCGAGAAACATGGTTTTACTGACTTTGAAAAAAGTCATGGAAAAGTCCTTGCTGATTTCACGGATGGCTACCAGTTGTGAAGGCAGAATGGTTATAAGATCGTTCGGGGATATTCGGTGACAGATTGAAAATACTTCAATGACGGCAGAGCCTCCTGTACAAAGTCCACTAAATCCTTCTTTTAAATAAGCTTCATGCTCGTTTGCCGGAAGAAATGAAATATCGGTATATATATGGAAATTATCACTCATTATTGTCAACATGCTATACAAAATTACTGCATTCGTATTTTATTATCCATTTAGTATAGAAATTGAACGTAAATAACAAGTTTTAGTGCCAGAATTTTATGTGTTTTTAGAAAATCCGGGATATCGATTTATTATTACCTGAAAGAACGTTTTTCCGGATGCGGAGATAAATAGGCGGATTTCCGGTTTTGAGGGAGAAAGACCGATATCCGGTTTTTATCTGCGGTATGGAAGGAGTGAGGAAGGCCGGTTTATACATTGTTTTCGAGCCATAAACGTCCTGTTTCGGTTGCGATGCCCCGAAAGAAAATGTTGTAAAAGAGAACCTGGCCGGAATACGGTTCATTATTCAGACGGGCTTCGAACAGACTTGTCTGTAAACGCCTGTTTGTATACTGTATATTCGTATCGGAGCAGATATAACCTTTATTTTTACATGCATTTAAAATTTTTTCTCCCCCTGTCAGCCATTCTTGTCGGACGGTTTCGAACAGATACCGGAATTCATTTGATTTTTGCAGCTCTTGCCAGAAAATTTCTTCCGGTTCGTATAGTCCGTCAACGAAAGATTTTGTGTAGTTCAGTATTTGTAGCATCGGATTTTCTTTGTGAGCATTCAGGCAAAGAGAAATCTTATTCCGAACCGGTTCATTTATTTTTTCGATACATTTTTTTACCAGATCAATTCTGCTCGGAAATAATTGATAAATTGTCTTTTTTGAAATTTTCAGATGATGGGTTAAATCTTCTACCCGGAAGGCACGAATGCCGTTCCGGGTGATTGATTGTAAAGCCGCTTTGAGGATTTTTTCTCTTATCTGAGATGTCATTGCTTTAGCTTCGGCCTCCTCCTAAAGCCCGATAAAGATTAATGATACCTTGTATTTCAGTAAATCGGTTCGACACTTGATTCAATTGGGCACTCAATAAAGTTTGCTGGGCCGTCAATACTTCCAGATAACTCGTATTGCCGTGTTTCATCAGTAATCGGGTACTTTTTACCGCTGTTTCCAAAGCCGATACCTGTTGGGCATACCAGGTCGTTTTCTCTATGGCTGTTTGGTATTGCATGAGTGCGTCGTTCACCTCACTTCCTGCATTTAACAGGGTTTGTGTGAATGCGAGTCCGGCTTCTTCCTGTTGGGCTTTGGCAATGCGTAACTGCGCAATATTCTGTCCTCGGTTGAATAGGGGAGCTGTCAATGATCCTACTGCCGTTGCAATCAGTTTGCCCGGATTGGTCAACAGGGTTCCGGCATTGTTTGTCCAGCCTGCACTTCCGTTCAGAACGATCGACGGATAGAAGGCCGACCGGGCTGTATTAGTGGTATAAAGAGCCTGGGCCAAAGATAATTCCGCACTTTTCACATCCGGACGGTTGGAAAGCAATTGTAAAGGGATGCCTAACGAAAAGCTTTCAGGTAATTGCTGGTCTGCCAGGCGACCGCGCCGAATCCTTTGGGGGGGAGCTGCCAGTAATAGGGACAAAGCATTTTCTACTTGATTGATCTGTTCCCGAAGATCCAGTAACGTCGTATGGATCTGATAATAGGTCGCTTCGGTTTGAGCCAGGCCGGCTTCCGTTACCATCCCGGCTTTTTTCATGGCTCGTGTCGCTCCGACACTTTCTTTCCAATTGGCTTCCGTCGCCTGAGTTATTTCATATTGGGCATCCAGCATCAACAAGGTGTAATAGCTGTTTGCTATATTTGCGATCAATTGAGTTTGTACAGCCCGGGCATATTCTTTGCTTTGTAGATAAGCTGCTTTACTCCGGCGCTTGGTATTGGTCAACCGGCCGAAAACATCTATTTCCCAACTGGCTGCCACAGGTAATGTATACGTTTTTGTTGCTTTACCGTGGTTAAAGCTACTCACACTGCCTTCCGGTGCCAGAGCAAATGACGGCAAATAGGATAAGCGTGCGGACAGTAAAGAAGCTTCTGCTTCTTTTACTTTTAAATGAGCTGTTTGCAGATCGGTATTGTTTTGTAGCCCGGTAGTGATTAAAACCTGTAACTGCGGATCGGTAAATACTTCCTGCCAACTGAGATTGCCCAGGCTATTGGTGTCGGCGGTTGCGGTACTGTCGGTCAAGCCGTACAGGTTGTCCGGTACCTTACTGACAGGCTTATATTTGGAATAAATGCCGCAACTGCTCAATAGAACGGCAGTTGTCAATGATATTATTATTTTCTTCATTTCGTTTCGTGTTAATTTAGTACATGTATTGAAAAGTACTATTTCTCGATTTGGTTTTCTTCTATTTCAGCCTGGATTTGCCAGTCCCGGGTTGTTGTGGTCTGGATGGGGCGGAATTTTTCCTCGATAAACTGGAAAATGACGAATAGAGTCGGTACAATAAACAATAAGGCCAATGTGCCGATTACCATACCGCCGACTGCTCCGGTACCTAATGAACTGTTACCGTTAGCGCCAACACCGGTAGAGAACATCAGGGGTAGCAGACCGAATATCATGGTTAGTGCTGTCATCAGGATCGGGCGCAAACGGGCCTTGGCCGCACTGACAGCGGCGGCAATTATGCCCATGCCGGCAGCCCGGCGTTCGGAAGCATATTCCGTCAGTAGAATCGCTGTTTTGGCCAGTAAGCCGATTAACATGATTAATCCGGTTTGTAAATAGATATTATTTTCCAGTCCGATGGTTTTAGCAAAAAGGAAACTCCCCATCAATCCGAAAGGCACACTCAGAATAACCGCAAACGGAATCAGAAAACTTTCATAGAGGCCGCACAAAATCAAATAGATCATCAGAATACAGATGGCAAAGATGATAACGGTGGTGTTTGTCTGCTGATTTTCTTCCCGGGTAATACCCCCGAAATCATAACCGAACCCTTTCGGCAAAGCCTGTTCGGCTGTTTCTTTTACAGCACGTATAGCGTCGCCGGTACTGTAGCCATCTGCCGGCATTGCATTTACGGCAATGGAATTGTACATATTGAAGCGGCTTAATGTTTCGGCTCCGTAGCTCCGGTTCAACATGACAAACTGGCTCAAGGGAGCCATTTCTCCATTGGACATCCGAACGAAAGTATTGTTAAGAGATGCTTCATCCAGACGATATTTCGGATCGGCCTGGATCATAACCCGGTACACTTTTGAGAAACGGTTGAAGTCCGATACATATTGTCCGCCGTAATATCCCGATAGCGTACCAAGTACTGCATCCGGTGTAATCCCGGCTCGTTTGCATTTGGAGGCATCAATTTCCACTGTCCATTGCGGATAGCGGATGTCGAAGGTCGAATAGGCCATAGCGATTTCCGGGCGTTGGTTCAAAGCTCCTAAATATTGCTGGGTTGTGGTGAAAAATGTGTTGATGTCTCCTCCCATTTTGTCCTGCATATGTAGTTCCAGAGCATTCCCCATGCCGTATCCCGGAATCATACCCGGAGATATGGCAAAGACACTGGCGTCTTTGATGTCGGCTGTACGGCCGTATACTTGTCCGATCACCGCCTGTACGTTATCTTCTTTGTCGGGGCGTTCGTCCCAGTGTTTCAATTTCAGAATCAGCATACCGAAGGAATTTCCCTGACCGGCAAGTAGGCCGTAGCCGGCTACTTTCTGTACATGTTTCACCTGTGGAATATCTTTCACCCGTTCTTCAATTCGGATCATAATGTCGTTGGTTGTTTTCAGTGAGCTACCGGCCGCTGAACTGACATTGACGAACACTACCCCTTGGTCTTCATCGGGTACAAGTCCGGTTTTAGTGGTATTCATCAGGATGACAAGCACGACCACCGAACCTATCAGCAATGAAACTGCCAGCCAGCGACGGCGGATGAAAAACAGTACTCCCCGTTTGTATTTTTCGATGATGGTACTGAAAGCTACATTGAATGCTTTCCGGAAACGGGCTGCGAAGTTATTTTTCTGGTTCCCGTTCTCATCCATATAAGGCCGTAGCAGCAGGGCACACAAGGCAGGACTCAGTGTTAAGGCATTCAGTGCGGATATACCTACGGCAACGGCCATTGTCAATCCGAACTGGGTGTAGAAGGTACCGGATGTACCGCTCATAAAAGAAACCGGAATGAATACGGCCATAAATACCAGGGAAGAAGAAAATATAGCCGAGCTGATTCCTTTCATGGCGTCGATACTGGCCATATAAGGAGAACGATAGCCTACGTCAAATCGTTCCTGTACGGCTTCTACCACTACAATGGCGTCGTCTACGACGGTGCCGATTACCAATACTAATGCAAATAAAGTAATCAGGTTGATACTGAATTCTGCTATGGACATAAAAGCGAAGGTACCGATCAATGAAACAATGATACCCACCAGAGGAACGAGTGTAGAACGGAGGTCCTGCAGAAAGACATATACGACCAGAATGACCAGCAAGATTGCTTCCAGTAAAGTTTTTACGACTTCGTGGATAGAGGCAAACAAAAAGTCATTGGAACTCATCATTTGTGTCAGTTCCACGCCCTGGGGCAAATCTTTCCGGGCTTCTTCCAGAAATCGGTCTATATTTTGGTTTACTTCCGTTGCATTCGAACCGGCGGTTTGGAATATCATACACGAGATACCGCTATGTCCGTCCAATCCCCCTTTATAAGCATAGGAGTCCTGTCCGAGTTCGATGTCCGCTATGTCTTTCAGTTTGAGAATTTCACCTTCTTCCGTAGAACGGATGATGATTTCACCGAATTCTTCGGGGGTTATCAGGCGTCCTTTGTATTTCATAGTGTATTGATAGGTTTCGTCGGAATTTTCCCCGAACGAACCGGTTGCCGATTCGATGTTTTGTTCGGCTAAAACCAGGGTGATATCGGAAGGAATCAGTTTGTACTGTGCCATTACATCGGGCTTCATCCATACCCGCATACTGTAGCTGCCTCCCATAATCATCATATCGCCGACGCCTGCAATACGAAGGATTGAGGGTTTCAGATTGATATTGATATAATTGGACAGAAAGTTTTCATCATATGCATCTTCCGGGCTATGCAGGGAAAACATCTGCAAGATACTGGTCTGGCGCTTGGAAGTCGTAACGCCTACCTGGGTTACTTCTGCCGGTAATTGTCCGGTTGCCTTCGATACCCGGTTTTGTACGTTTACGGCTGCCATGTCCGGGTCCGTTCCTTGTTTAAAATAAACGGTAATGGTTACCGTACCGGCATTCGAGGCTGTAGACGTCATATAAGTCATGTCTTCCACACCGTTGATGGCTTCTTCCAGGGGAGCGATGACACTTTTTTGCAGGGTTTCCGCACTGGCGCCGTAGTAGGTTGTACTTACCTGTATTGTGGGAGGTGCGATATCCGGGTATTGTTCGACGGGCAGAGTAAACAGCCCGATAATACCCACGACAATTATAGCGATAGAAATGACCGCCGACAAAATGGGGCGTTCTATAAAAGTTCTGATGTTCATTTTTTGTTTTTAATTTTGTTTTGCTTTAATCGGGGTTCCTTCACGCAGTAGTCCAACGCCTTCTGTTACGATTATGTCGCCTTCACCGAGGCCTTCCGTGACGATATATTCTTTACCTCCGTTTACACGGGTTACACGGACAGGTGTCGATTGGGCTTTTCCGTCTACAACTTTGTATACAAACGATTTGTCCTGAATTTCAAAAGCCGCAGCTTGAGGAATAACGATACAACCGTTTTGTTCCGAGGGTATCATCACATTACCGGTCCCGCCGCTGTGTAATAATTCGTCCGGATTCGGAAATATGGCACGCAGGCTTACGGTGCCGGTGGTACGGTTGATGACTCCGCTGATGGATTCGATTTTTCCTTTTTCAGAGTAAGCGGATTTATCGGTTAATTGCAAATTGATTTCAGGCATATTTTTCAAAGCCTCTTCTTTAGAACCGTATTGCCGTATCAGATTCAGCAATTGATTTTCAGTCATTGAAAAATAGACATACATATCCGAATTATCGGAAACGGTTGTCAAAGGTTCGGACATTGCCGAACCGACCAGTGTCCCTACCCGGTAAGGCAAAGTTCCTACTACGCCGTCTACCGGACTTTTTACTACCGTATAAGAGAGGTTGTTGCGGGCATTTACTTCCTGGGCTTTCATTTGAGCCAATTGTGCTTCTGCTGCCAGTAAGGCATTCTTGGCCGTACTCAAATCGAATTCCGATACTACGTTTTGTTTGAACAATTCCTGTTTGCTGGCATAGGTAAGCTGGGCCGTAGCCAGTTGTGCTTCTGCTACAGCTACATTGGCTTCGGCAGTTTGCAAGGCAGCCCGGTAACCGACCTGATCTATGATAAACAAGGTTTGGCCTTTTTTCACTTGTTCTCCTTCCTGTACACACAATTGAGTCAGGAAACCGCCTACTTGCGGATAGATTTCAATATCCTGCCTCCCCCGGATTGTTGCTGAATACATATTCAGCAGAGTCCGTGCAGCCGGTTTTACTGTCATTACCTGATAACCGGCTTCCTGTATTGTAGGTTTTTCGGTTTTACAGCTCACCATAATCACACAACAGATGAAAACGATCATCTGTTTCAGTTTACATACATTTCTGTTCATTTTTGACGCTTAAAATTTATTTCGGCGCAAAAGTACGGGAATGTTCACGAATACATCCGTTCATAACACGAGCAACATTGTTCATTTTCGGAGTAAATTTTATATATTTATCTGAAAAAATGTAATTTTGCTGTTAAAAAACAGAATATTTATGGAGCAGCGCAATCCTTTTCGTACCTCATTTACAGAGCCTTTTATAACGGGGTGTGACAATTTATCATCGCTTTACAACCGATTGTGCAAGATAGAGAGTGCCGTGATTCTTTTTTGCCGGCAAGGTAATGCTCGTGTTACTGTCGATTTGCACGAATATGATATTGTCCCTTATACGGTCATATTTTTATTGCCGAGCCATATTATCGATATTATTTCAGCCGGTAAAGATTTTCAAATGGCTTATTTTGCCTGTTCTGAAGCGATGTTCCGGGAGGCTTCCTTTCGGTTTAATCCCCGGTTTTTCCATTTTATCAAGGAGAATCCCTGTAAGGTATTTCCGTCTTTGCATTGGGAGGCCGTCGAGGGACTAATGAATGCTACTGCGACTATTTATGCGGATTTCAATAACCGTTTCCGCTATGAAATTGCTAAAAATTTATTGCAGATCTGGCTGATGGATTTGTATGACAAAACCTACCGTTGGTTTACTGTTCAGGATATGGAAGGCCATAACCGTCAGGAGGAATTATTGAAACATTTTATTTCTTTGATTCACTCTTATTGTAATTCCGAGCGCGAAGCGGGCTTTTATGCAAATATGCTTTGTATTTCGACCAAATATCTTACCGATATCTGCACGGCTATTACAGGTAAATCTGCCAAAAAGCTGATTGATGAATTTGTATTGCTGGAGATTAAAGTATTGCTTCAAAATACGGAATTTCCCATTCAGGAAATCAGTAACCGCCTGAATTTCCCCGATCAATCTTATTTGGGACGCTATTTTAAACGGCAGATGGGAATCTCGCCCAGTGCATACAGGGAAAAATTTATAAAATAATAAGAAAACCGTTTACCTGTGACTTTTCCGGTTTTTGAAAAATTCCATAGAGAAGTAAATCGTATGGCTTAAAGAATTTGATAAAATGTATAAGAGAAAAAGTATTTTTCCGGCAATAATGTATACTGATTATTTTTATATGTAAATAATTTTGTTTTGAAAGACAAAAAATTGGCATATATTTGTAAAATGTTGATATTCCTGCCGGATACAAATTGTGGGTGTTGGGCTGTATTTAGCTTGATAAAAAAAGTTGGGGGGACTTACCCATTGTGAGCCGGGGACAACCTTGTCTCCGGGTGATGGTTCAGTATGAGAATCGATGTCCAAACCTTAATGCTGTTGTATGAGATATAGATGGTATGCCTTGCTATTGCCCGCATTAATCGTATTGTTTCTGTTTTATTATGATGTATTCTATTCCGGTTATATAGAGGAACTTTACCGGATAGAAAAGATGTATAATGATCATCCAATGGAGGCGCGGGCGGTATTACTGAAGATCGATCCCAGGAGTTTGACCCGGAAGGAACGGGCGTTATATGGCCTTTTGCGGATAAAAAACCATAGCAGATATGATTCGTTCACTGAATTGGATTCCCTTGCCGAAGAGGCGATCGATTATTACAGGCATGCAATCGATTCGTTGAGATTGTTTCAGTTGTATTATTTTAAAGGTAAAATACTTGGAGAGAAAGGCTTTTTGGTGCGGGCGGCAGTGCATTACCGGAAGGCGCAGGAATACGCGGTGGAAAACGATCTCGATACCAGGTATCTCTTAAGTTCCTCTATGGGGAGGATGTATCATGTAAAAATGATGCGTGAAGATGAGAAGAGGGCCAAACTGGAAGCTCTGCATTATGCGGGATTATTGAATGACTCTCTGTTGCTGGGGCAAGCGTTGATCGAGATGTCCGGATATTATTACGGCACGGGCGATTACGAATTGTGCAGGGGTGTACTGAAACAGGCTGTCCGGCTTATGCCTGTTTCTGACAAGGAAAGATTGGCAACCGTTTATGCGAAACTAAGCCAGACTTATTTGTCTGTGAATCGGGGGGATTCTGCTTTGTATTACATAGACCGGGCTCTGGCATTGACAACAGATCGTTTAGCCGTTTACCGGTATTACAACCGGAAAGGGGATGCTTTTTTAAAACTCGGTCGTAAAGATTCTGCCGAATATTATTTCAGTTATTCTCTGGTAAGTGGGGACATTCGGACACAAATGGCGGCTTATTACGATTTGTCAGGATTGAAGGAAGAAAGCGGTGATCGGAGCGGAGCATTGAAATATCTCAGGTTGTACGTGGCGCAAAGAGATTCTTTGGATCTGGAACGAAAGGAATTGTTTTTCGATAACCTGAGCAATATAGCGGCTTATCAACGGGCCCGGGAAAAGGCCGATTTGAAAGAATCCGAACTCAACCGTAAAAAAATTACGTTTTACAGGATATTGATGGGTGTTTTCTTCGTTTTGTCGTTATTGGTCTGGTTGAGTTACAGAAATGAAAGACACAGAAGAAAACTGAAAGCGAATATCAGGCAGAAAGAGGAAAATATCATGCGGGCACTGCTGCTGCAACAGGAAGCAGAGAATAAATTACTGAAAGAGAGGGAAGGAAAGGAGCAGGCCGAAATGGAGCGTTTGAGTCTGACTGTGGAGTATTATAAACGGTTGAATGCGATGACGATTCCGTTTCTTTTGAGAAGCCGGAACAGGCAAGGGGCTATGCATCTGAAGGAGGAGGAGTGGAGTATTATTATAGAAAATACGAATGCCTGTTTTGAAGGTTTCACTTTGAGGATAAAGGCAGTTTATCCGCAGTTGACGGAAGAGGAAATACGTTTTTGCTGTCTTATAAAAATGGAATTGCCGATTTCATTGCTATCCGAAGTTTACCACATTGCCAGAACAAGTATATCGAGGAAAAAAGTAAGGCTGAAGGAAAAAATGAGGATAGAAGAAATGACGTTAGACGATTTTATTCGTGGATTTTAGCCGAATACCGATTTCGGATGTGATGTCTTTTAAGCAATTGTAAAACTGAATTTCCGGAAACTCCCGGTGGATTTTTTCGGTTCTTATTCATAAACTCAACTCTTCGGTCCCCCCGAAGAGTTGTTTGTGTTATAAAATTTGGAGAGAAACAAATAGATAACAGGTGTCTGTTTTGCATTTGTACATATATATAAATATTTAAATAGTTGTAATTCAATGTTTTGATGTAGTTGATTTGTACATAAGAAAATTTGCTGAAAAGGGTTCGGTGAACCTAATTTTGTCAATGATTCGGATATAGATGTTTGTCGATTACTTAAAATGAATTACGATGAAAAGAAATTTTTTTAGAATTGTATGTTTAATATTTATTACTATAACCTTTTGGGGATGTAATAAAGAGGATTCGGATATCGGTCTCACGGATGCCATTCCGGAAGGTTCTGTAGAAAAAGAGTTGGCCGATATTGATCTGTCGGGCTTGAACGGTGAAGCAAAGCTTTATTGTGACCTTATCCAAACGGCTGTTTTTGCCACGAATTCCCATAAACCGGTAATCAGTAGCCGGGTGGTGAACGGAGAAGAAGTAAATCCTTTGCGGGAGAAGCTTAAAGAAATGGAAATATGGGGCGAAAATGGAAATCAGATTTCATTTTTTTCATTACCGGAAGCGGAACAGGCAGAATTTCTTTCGGACTGGGCTGTTTTCGAAGCGGCTCAAATGACGGAAAAAATCCGGATCGATCCGGAAGTGGAGGAATATATACGGCAACACAATGAAATTATTGTCCATGTACTGGGCGAGGAATCCATTGGCACAAGGGGTATAAATCTGCGGGTAAAAGACAACAAAGCTTTTTTTGCCAAGATCAGGGAACGTATGGAATCTTTGTCGGAATCTGCTGTCGGGCAGCCGGAGACAAAAGGATCGATAACCGATAAAGGGAAAGTCCCTTTTGAAAGGGTCAGGGCTGCCGTGGCAAAATACGGCCGGGTCGGGGATTTTATGTTGGCGTTGCCGAGGCATGGCGCTCCCTGGGTTTTCCTGAATTTCGCCCACGACCAGTTTAAAGTGGGACATGCGGCAATTATAAAAGAAGGGGTAACTCTGCAATCTGGGAAATCTGACGACTTTACATGGGGGTGTCAGATTAAGCAGGGAGTGATGAGTGAAAGATTAGATTATTGGAGTGTAAAGTCTTATGTGATGGGTGTTCGGAAAGTGTCCTGGAGGTGGAAATGGAGAGGCTTTAAGAGCCGGTTGGTGATAAAAAAAACACCGGTGTCCCAACCGACCAGATTGGCTAACCGTGCCGCAGGCTATGAAGGGAGAAAATATGTGAACTGGAGCGAATTCCTCACAGCGAAATGGGCTGCTCCCTCGCGTTTCACCTGTACGACTTTGGTTTGGTATTGCGCTAAAAAGGAGTATGGAGTCAATGTGTCGAGCTGGTGGTCGCCGTTGGTGAGTCCGAGCGGACTGTACCTGGACGAGAGTACTTATGTGAGGAAAGCAATCAGATAATGGAATGTGTCACTTAAATTGAAACAAAGATGTGTATAAAGAATCTGCTTTTTTTATTGGTTGTTGTTCTTTTTTTGTCAGCCTGTCATGACGATAATGGTGCTGAATTGCTCGAATTTTATAAGTCACAGCCCCGCGATCCGGAGCTGATCGGTTGGTGGGGGCGGTATGACGAGCTCAATAAAAAACACAAATATAATATCTACGAATCCGATGGCCGTTTTTTGACATACGAGGTAAAAGATAACGGAGAGCACCATAAATCGTGGACTAATAATTATTATTATACGAAAGACAATAAAATCATGATGTTTCAATATATGTCGGGCAGTTGGAAAGACGGCCCTTCTTTTGAATTCGGTCCCCAGGCGTATAAAATAAATGGCGATACCTTGTTTTTCTATAATGATGATGGCGGGATGTTTGTGTATCGTATCCGGTCGGAACCGAAAGAATAACGGTTCTGAATGTAGTACGCTAAACGTGTTTACGATTATTAATTTACGGTTGGGGAGTGGATTGGTCAGGTTGATATCAATTTTAAATATCTTTGAGAGATAAAAAATAATCCCGGAATTTTCCGGGATTATTTTTTAGGGTAAATCAGAATTTGTGGGTGTTCAGGTTTTTGTCTACCAGTATCCCGTCTATGGCTTTCAGGTCGAATTTGAGTTTCCGTTTGGCCTTGAATTTCAGGATAAACAGATTTTCGTTGCCTTCCAGCATTTCCTTATTACCGATGTTTACGAAAGTCGGATACAAAGCTTTTATACCGTTGGTGTGGAGGCGATCGTTGGTTAGGTTTTCCATACCCTTCATGTGCTGTACCTCAACTCCGACAAATTCATAATCCTGTTGGTTGTAAGGTAGGGCGAAGCTGATCGCATTTACGGAACGAAGGTCGGAGCCTTTCACCTGTATTTCGATAATTTCCTGCGGATTATAAGTCTGTTTGGCTGTACTTAGCTTTATATTTCCGTTTACTTTCTCAGTTGTCTGTTTTTCGACACCCCCTCTGAGTTGGGTAGCCACGACAGAAATATCGTAAGCATCGATCAGGCCGTTCCGGTTGATATCCCCGTTACTGACATATCCTTCGAAATCGGCATCGCCCTGGCGTAATCCGGTATAGTTCATATATGAGGTGAAATCGTTCATGTCAATCAGACGGTCGTTGTTGATGTCTCCCGGACGATAGCTTTCGGTTCCCGGTACTTTGAATACGTATAATTCTCTGCCCGAACCGTATCCTCCGACACCTTCCGTTACGGAGATTTTAATATAACGGGCCGTCGGGCGATTGGCGAATGTGAAAATTTTGGTATCTCCGTTTCTTTCCCACTGGAAGGTTCCGGCTTCGGTCCAGTTTTCTTTGTCCATACTGTAATAAACGGAACCTTTCAGCAGTACTCCGTTGCCTCCGTCAGTCCGTGGCAGGTAATGGAATTTGTCCAATTGGTTGATGGTTCGTAAATCCATTGTCAAATCGAACGGAACGGCTTTTTCTCCCCATTTTGTATGCCATGCATCGCCTTCGTCATAGTTAAATAGCTTTTGGATTCCCTGGCCGCCTTGATTTTCGGCAGTCGTTTCACCTAAGATTCCCTGGAGGGCAAATTCCAAGGGGTTAGCTTTTGTGGTAGCGTCAAATGCCGACCAGTCGGAATAGCCGTCTTTATTTACCGAGCGTATTTTAAAAGAATAAGCAGTTTCTGCATTTAAATCTTCAAATAGCAATTCGGTATCCCGGATCGTGGAGTAAAGCATGTCGTTAAATGCGATTTCATAGAAATCAGCATTGGCGATTTTATTCCAGGTCGGCTTTAATGTGTAAGCTTCCGTATTTTCCTCTGTAATTTGCGCCAACGGAGCACTTAAAGAGCCTGTATTTATTCTGTAATTGTCTGTCGGTTCGAACACAAATCCTTCTATGGTCAGAACGGTCGGACTGGCAGTGATGTCCGTGGATTCCAGTTTAACCAGAAGCTGTGGATTTTTAGTAATTACTTCTTTTTCAAATTCGCTTCCCGGGGTCGCAAATTTGTTCAGATCCGGGGTTGCATCGTAGAAACAGACATTTTCTTGTTTCAGGAAATCCTCCATATTGCGTGCTTCTGTCAATTTCACTTTGTCTTTACCTATTTTTGCCGTTATTTTTTTCGGCTTGGCTGTGACATTGATCCTGAATTCCGTTGCCTTTTCTTTGACGAAGCCTTCGAAGTTGCCTTGCGTGGGATGTATGATCACGGTGGCATTGTTTTTAGCGTCAACATGCGACTCGATTCGGGTGGTTACTCCCTGTCCCAGCCGGTAGGCTTCGCTTACTCCGTCGTCGTCGTATTCCGTAAATGAGCTATGGCCATACGGATAGATTTCGTAGATGCGGAGATTACGGTTGATTTCCGATACATTATTATTCGGATTGGTCATCGGAATAATGGCTCCGTTTTTCACAAATACCGGCAATTTCCAAAGCGGAGTTGCAAAATTATTGAGGATACGGTTGCCTTCGTATTTTTCTCCGGTGAAGTAATCGATCCATACGCCTTCCGGTAAATAAATGCCGTTTCGGACATCGTTTCCTTGTTCATCCACCTGCGTTTCCTGATAAATGGGGGCAATCAGGAAGTAAGGACCGTATAAAAATTGGTATTGGGTCGCTTTGCCTAATGTATACGTGTTTGGGTACTCCAGGAACATGGCCCGGACAATCGGCATGCCGTCGACGGCTTCTTTAGCGATGCTGTAGGTATACGGTATCAATTCCGATTTCAATTTTAAATACCAGCGGTTGATGGAAGTTGCCGGTTCGCCCAATGCGTGAGGATATTTTTCATTGGCACCCCAACCGTCCATATTTAATTGCATTGGAGTGAACGTTTTCCATTGGAAATCACGGGTGTTGATAATCGGTTTTTTCCCTCCGAAAATACCGTCCATATCGGAAGATATATTCGGTTGACCGGACAATCCGGAGCCTATGTATGTCGGAATATGGAAACGAATGTATTCCCATACACCTCCGGTTTGATCGCCCGACCAAATACCGGCATAACGCTGAGTACCAGCCCAACCGTCCAGGGAAATGATAAACGGACGGCTGTCGTTACCGTAATAAGGCATAATATGGGCGACGTCGGCTACTCCGTTCAATCCGAATGAATAGCCTGCGCCGACCCAGGCGACATCGGTTTTCAGCACGCGTACGCCTGCATCCCGCACCTCTTTTACAATATCTCTCTGTAACAGGGCGCTGACTTCCGGTTTCGGGTGTAAGTCGGATTGCGTCCATAATCCGATTTCGACGCCGTGTTCACGGGCATAATCCCCCAGTTGTTTCAGGTTTTCGATATTCCCGTCCAGTGTTTCAGTTTGTCCGTAACCGGCTCCGTAGCCGTCGTTGGGCAATAACCAGCCCAGGGGCATGTCATGGTTTTTATAGCGGTCGATAACTGCACGGGCCGAAAATTGATAGTTGTCTTTTTCTCCGTTCAGGGATTCCTTGATACCGCCGTTATCTTTTTGGCTTTCTTTATACCGTTTACCGTCCTCAAATAAAATTCCGTTTTCGTCTTCTTTCCAGTAATCCCGGTTGTAAGCGTTCAGATGGCCTTGATAAAAACCGAATTTAGGTAATAATACCGGATGTCCGGTCAATTGGTAAAAATCATTCAACAGTGAAACTGCTCCTTCGTTGATCATAAAGAATACATCCAGATAATCACTTTCGTGATATAAGGTTACGATACCTTTTTCTTTGGCACCGAAATCATATTTCCCTTTTTTAAAGGTATACCACATTACCCCGTAGCCGTTTGTCGACCAATAATAGGGCGTAGGAGAAGCTACTCCGCCGTCTGTCCAGCTGTTCTGATTTTCAATAGAAATAACTTTCCCTTTGTGTGAAAAACGTCCGTTTTGTACGCCGCCCCCGTAAAAATATTCCTGAGGATTTTCTTTTAAAGTCAAAATAACTTTTTTCGCTTCAAATTGGATAGGAGCAATTTCTTCCAATACAACCGAATTGGTTTTCAGGTTGGTTACAGTGAAAAGAGAGGTATTTTTATTCAGTTCTATTTTGATTTTTCCCGTAGAGATTGTGAGCAGATGATCCGTTTCATGCAAATTTAGTTCTGATAATGGTTTTCTGGGCTGGCTTACCAGAATTTGTGCTTCCGGTTGAGCTTCCGGGTCCCGGATGATACCTCCCGTGTTATCCTGAAACATCCGGAAAATGTTATCTCCGTAAAAGTCAAAGGTGATCATCCGGTTGCCGGATAACAAGACTTCGACGGTGGTCGGGTTGATTTTTTGAGCACCGACGATAGCCGGATTGGGTTGAGATACTTCTCCAACGTTTTCGGTCTTTTGCGCGGCTTGCACCGGAGAGGACGAAAGCATCAGAGGCAATAAGAAGGCAAGCAGAAAAACTTTCCTTATTGTAGAATTACCAATGACGTTGTTCATGACTTTACTGTAAGATTTAAATGTGATAAAAATTGAATATATTGCACTCCGAAATATTCGACGATCTTGATATGCAAAGTAAGTGAAAATTTTTAGAAACAAAATGTATTACGTTAAAAATATTATTAAGGTCGTTGCTGTTTATCGATACAATTAAATTCTGATTGTTAAGTGGATAAAATTCAGAAAGAGAAGAAGATTATTGCTACAATGATCCGTCTGTATTGCCGCAAAAGGGAAAAAAATGCAGAATTGTGTCCGGAATGTCGTGCTTTGCTGGAATATGCTCATAAACGTTTGGAACTTTGTCCGTTCGGGGAGAGTAAAACATCCTGTAAACATTGTACGATACATTGTTACAGGCCGGAGATGCGGGAGAAAATCAGGAAGGTTATGCGGTATAGCGGTCCCCGGATGTTGCTTTATCATCCTTGGGTGGCGATAAAACATTTTTTTTGATTTTTGAAAGGGATGGTTAGAAATTGATTTAAAATTCATATTTTAGTAGCGTTTTTTTTAAGGGCTGTTTATGAGAGAATTCGAGGGATTAGAAAGCCTGATTGTTAATATTTAAATGGGGAAAAATGGGATTGTTCGGATTGTTCGGTAAGGATAAAAAGGAGAGTTTGAATAAAGGACTGGAAAAGACTAAGGAAAGTGTTTTTAAGAAGCTGGCCAGGGCCGTTGTGGGTAAATCGAAGGTGGATGATGAGGTGCTGGATAATTTGGAAGAGGTTTTGATTACTTCAGATGTCGGTGTGGAAACGACGGTCCGGATTATTGAGCGGATAGAAGAACGGGTCAGAAGGGATAAGTATATGGGGGTGGATGAGTTAAATCAGGTGTTGAAGGAGGAGATTGTCGATTTGTTGAAGGAAAATAATAAAGCCGATGTGGATGCTTTCGATTTGCCGGCGGACGGTGGACCTTATGTCATTATGGTTGTAGGAGTGAATGGAGTTGGAAAGACAACCACGATTGGTAAACTAGCCAATAAGTTTAAAGAAGCAGGGAAGCATGTTGTGTTGGGAGCGGCTGATACGTTTCGGGCTGCTGCCGTAGATCAGTTGGTTATTTGGGCAGAGCGGGTAGGAGTACCTATTGTAAAGCAAAATATGGGGGCGGATCCGGCTTCTGTAGCTTTTGATACGCTGAGTAAGGCGAAAGCCGACAAGGCTGATGTTGTTATTATCGATACGGCAGGTCGCTTGCACAATAAGATCAACTTGATGAACGAGTTGACAAAGATTAAAAATGTAATGAAAAAGGTAATTCCTGATGCTCCGCATGAAGTACTGTTGGTGTTGGACGGATCGACCGGACAAAATGCCTATGAACAGGCCAAACAGTTTACTTTAGCGACGGAGGTGAATGCTTTGGCGGTGACTAAATTGGACGGCACGGCGAAGGGGGGAGTCGTTATCGGTATTTCGGATCAGTTCAAAATCCCGGTGAAATATATCGGTATCGGTGAAAAAATGGAAGATTTACAGGTGTTTAACCGGGAAGAATTCGTAGATTCTTTGTTTAATTAAGCAATTAGGGTGAAGAAGGTTCTTTTTGTTTGTCTGGGGAACATCTGTCGTTCTCCGGCAGCGGAGGCTATTATGAAAGCTAAAGTGAAGGAAGCTGGTTTGGAGGAAGAATTTGTGATTGATTCGGCAGGAATATACGGTGGACATTCCGGTGCTTTGCCTGATTCGCGGATGAGACAACATGCAGTTAAGAGAGGGTATGTGCTGGATAGCCGTGCCCGGCATTTTTATGCATCGGCAGATTTTCCGGCTTTCGATATGATTATCGGAATGGATGACATGAACATTGCGGATTTACGGCATTTGGCTCTCGATGACAAAGAACGGGAAAAAATATACAGGATGACGGATTTTTGTCGCAAGTATACTCATACAGAGGTTCCCGATCCTTATTACGGAGGGAGTGGAGGTTTTGAGTTTGTTTTGGATTTGCTGGAAGATGGAGTTGACGGGTTGTTGGAAAGGCTTAAGAAAGAAAAAACGGTATAATGGATATTATTAAAATAGCCTGTGCAAATCACACAGGCTATTTTATTTAATATGTATCTGTAGACAGAATTTTGTTATTCTTGTTTTTTGGGCCGGAAGAATCTTTTTTTACCTCCGTTCCCGTTACGTTTGGATTTGTAATTGGGTTTCCTGCCGCCGTTGAATGCTTTCGGGTTATAAACGGGCGCTTCTCCTAAAGCGGGAGGAAGTGGGATTTTATAGATTTCTTTTTCAAGGAATTGTTCTATACGGTGGAATTTTCCCTGTTCTTTTTCTGAGACGAAGGTGATGGCTAATCCTTCTGCATTGGCTCTGGCCGTACGTCCGATCCGGTGAATATAATCTTCGGGATCATGTGGTACGTCGTAATTCAATACCATACCGATGTCTTCGATGTCAATTCCCCGGGCGACGATATCAGTGGCTACCAATACGGTTATTTTATTGTTTTTAAAGTCGAGCATTACTTTTTCACGTTCGGCCTGTTCCAGATCGGAATGCATCGCTGCGACGTTGAATTTCATACGTTTCAGGGTATATGCGAGTTCCTTTACTTTCTGTTTGGAAGAGGAGAAAATAATACTTTTTGATTTGACGGGTTTCCCGAACATTTCTTTAATGAGTCCCATTTTCTGCATTTCGGTGCAAATATAGGCTGCTTGTGTAATTGCTTCGTTGGGTTTGGATACGGCTATTTTGACTTCGGTCGGGTCGTTCAGAATCGTTTTAGCCAATTGCTGAATTTTGGGAGGCATTGTAGCCGAAAACATAATCGTTTGTCTTTCTGCCGGTAGTTTTTTGACGATTCTCATGATATCGTCGGAAAATCCCATGTCCAGCATTCGGTCGGCTTCGTCGAGGATAAAATAGCGTACGTGCGAAAGGTCGATATCGTACATTTCCAAATGTGTGATCAGTCGGCCCGGAGTTGCAATGATAACGTCTACACCCATTTGCAAGCCCTGTTTTTGTTGGTCCCAGACACTGCCGTCCCCTCCTCCGTAGATAGCCAGAGTGGAAACAGGAACGAAATATGAAAAACCTTCGAACTGCATATCTATTTGTTGTGCCAATTCGCGGGTAGGGGCCATGATAATGGCTTTGATGTATTCATCGGATTGTGGTTCTGTAACCATCCGGTTTAATACCGGCAGAATATAGGCTGCCGTTTTTCCGGTGCCGGTTTGGGCACAACCGATAATATCTTTTCCTTCTAAAATTACGGGGATTGTTTTTTCCTGTACGGGAGTGGTTTCCTGGAAATTCATAGCATCTAATCCTTGCAAAACAGCTTCATCCAGGCCTAATTCGTCAAATCTCATTCTAGTTTTGTTTTATAGGGCGAAGATACGAATTATAATTTGAAGATTTTTCTGCGAAGGGATTTTTAATTTGAGGATACAATGGTCTCATTTTTTCGGTTGATTTGATATAGATCAGGAAAATGGACTATGTTGCAATAATTTACAGAAACATTTGCGGAGTTTAACAGATTGAAAACCTTATCTCTTATGCAATAGAAAGGATATAAGTTAATTTTTTTGTAACTTTGCCGTTCCAAAAGAAAACGGAATCGGGGCAAGATAAAGTGAAATATTATGGAAGATTTTCAGCATGTCGGTTATAGTAAAGAAGTTATTGAATTTGTAGCTGTAGCAAAAGAGTTTTGCGATTTTGTGGAGACAATACCTTCTATGGAGCGTCAGGATGTATTTTGCCGGCTTCAGAAATTCATTCCGTTGATCTATCTGAAAGGTAGTTTGATGCCAGCTTGTGATTGTGACGAGGAAGGTTTGGCCGAAGATTCGGTAACTGAAGAGCAGTACAATTATTTGTATGGGGAATTACACCGTTTATTCGGTGAGTATGATGAATATCTGGAAGTATTCGATGATAATATGCAGTACAGTGAAGCTCCGGTAATTCATTCTATAGCGGAGAAGGTTTGTGATATTTATCAGGACTTGAAAAATTTTATCGTATCGTATAGATGTGGAATTCCGGAGGTTATCGGGGAGGCATTGTGGACGTTGAATAATAATTTCGAGTTGTATTGGGGAAGAGCGTGTGCCGGAGTGTTGAGGGCTGTTCATCAGGTTGTGTATCGGATCGTGGAAGAAGGAATAGAAAAAGAATAAAAAATGGAAACAATATATCAGGAAACAATTACCCGGGAAGAAATTGAGACATTTCCGGTTTTTGCCTTTGACGGAGAAATCCGGGTGATTGAGAATGCGGGAGAGGTGGATGAGGCCGTTGCTTATTTATCGGCTCATTCTTGTCTGGGATTTGATACGGAAACTCGTCCGGCTTTCCATAAAGGAGAGACATATCCAGTCAGCCTTTTGCAATTGGCGGCTGCCGAACGGGTGTATTTGTTCCGTTTGAATAAATTCGGTTTTACGCCTTCGTTGCGCCGGTTATTAGCCGATGTTCGTATCAAAAAAATCGGAGTAGGTATCCGGGACGATTTGCGTATGTTGAAAGAGCGGGAAAGTTTTACGCCGGCATCTTTTGTGGATTTACAGGATTTTGTCGTAAAATATGGCATAAAAGAAAAGTCTTTTTCTAAACTGATGGCTATTATTTTCCGGGTAAAGATTTCGAAACGGCAACGGGTAACCAATTGGGAAGCACTTCAATTGACTCCCCAGCAGGTAAAATATGCCGCTACGGATGCCTGGGGAGCACTGCGGATGTATGACGAGTTATTGTGTCATGGGTGATTGCGGTTTTGCTTTGGGGAGAGCGAAGTAAAATGTCGTTCCTTGTCCTTCTGCCGAGGTAAAATAAAGCTTTCCGTTGTTTAATTTGATGAATTCCTGGCTTAAGATCAGGCCCAGGCCACTGCCTTTCTCGTTGCGTGTTCCATAAGTACTGACCGAATGATTTTCCTGTAGTAGATATTTTTGATCTTCTTTTTTGATACCTTGCCCGTTGTCTTTGATGGCAATGGTTACATAATCTTTTTCGACAGTCGAATACAATTCGATATTACCATCCGGATAAGTGAATTTTATAGCATTGGATATCAGATTCCGAAGTACTGTTTTGATCATATCTTCATCCGCATATACCGGTAAGGAATGGAGAAGCTGATTCGTTAAACGGATATTTTTGGCTTTTGCAATGGTGGTGAAAAGTGACAGTACCTGGCGTGTTGCTATAGAAAGGTCGAATAGAGTCGGAATGACCTTTGTTTTTCCATGCCGGTTACGTGTCCAGCGTAATAAATTTTCCAGTAAGTTATAGGCTTCTTCCGTTGTTTCATTGATCATTTCGAATTTTTTCCGGATGCTGGGATTGGTAATCTTTTCCTTTTCAGTCTCGATGGCTGCATTGATCATTTTTATTGTTCCGATCGGCGAACGCAGGTCATGTGCAATGACAGAATACAGTTTATCTCTGGCTTGCAGTGTTTGTTGGAGTTGTTCGTTTTGTTGCTTAATGGTCCGTTGGGCTTCAATTAGCGATAATTGGTGCCGGATGCGAAGAATAAGCTCTTTTTCTCGTAACGGTAAAGTGACGAAATCAGTGGATTCGAAATTGAGGCATTCGCCGATGATATTACTGTCGTTTGCCGAAGCGATAAATATAACCGGTGTATTCCGGGTCGATTTGTTTTGCCGGATTCGGTGTATGATATTACATTGACCGGGAACAAGTGTTTCGTATTGTAATAATATCAAATCGGCATCGGTATTCTCGAATTCTTGCTCGCAGCAGATGGGAATAACGGTGAATTGTTCTTTTTCCACAGTTCTGCTTATTCTTTCAAAAAGCGGAACTGTGGGAATGAAGATAGATAAAGCATATTTTTTGCTGCTAATATCCATAGTTTGTTTAGAATCGGTTATAAATAGGGGTTGAAGAAATCTTGGCCGTTTGAAGAAGCCGGAAGAATAGTTTTTGGATTGTAAGGTTTTTCTCCATATTCGTTGCAATCATATCCGCCAGCATTTCCAGATGCGGTATCGTTTTTATATCGGTCGATACCGGGGTGCTGCAATGCGAAAAGGCGATAAATGAAAAAAGATAGCGGGAAAACAAGGGTAGCATGAGCAGGTCTGCCGTGTTATAAGCTTGTAAGTAAGCCTTCAATTCCGGGGAATGTATTTCTTCCGGCGTTTGAATGTAGATATAACCGAGTGTGTTTAATTGATCTTCCAGCTCTTTTGCATAAAAGCAGGATGTTTTCGTATTGTTCTTCAGGGGAGTAACTGTTTTTTGGCACCATTCATAGGGAACGGAAAAGGTGCGGTCTGGATGAATGGTGATGATATCTATTCTGTCATAACCGTAGTGATTGGCAATTGTTGCCAATACTTTTTTCATGCTGTCGGGACTGCAATTGTGAGAAGCCAGTGTTATATTTAAACGGGCTAAGAAACGACTGTTACTATCGTAATTGTTCGCTTCATTATTCCAAAGGTTGTACATAGTATATTAGATTAAATTTCTTTTTGTTTTTTATAAATTATACTGTTTATACCAAAAATAAGTAAAAGAGGTTGCATGTAATTTCTTTTTTAACGTTTAAGGAATTGAATAATATTGAGTTGTATAAGAAATGCTAATCGTAGTAAGAAAAAAAAGAAAAAAATTTTGGTAGGTAACCGGAATTTACTACTTTTGTGCCCGGGTAAGTCCTATGCGACCAGCTCCTGTCGAATCCCCCCAGGGTCGGAAGGCAGCAAGGGTAGATGGTCGTAGCGGTGCGACATAGTTCGCTTACCCACCTGCCTCTTTAGCTCAGTTGGCCAGAGCACGTGATTTGTAATCTCGGGGTCGTTGGTTCGAATCCGACAAGAGGCTCAAAAGAAAATGTTGGCGGATCGGCGAAGTCTATCTGCTAAGAAGTTTAAGAAGCATTTGTCGAATTGGCGGAGCTTATCCGGCAAGAAGCTTGGAGATCAGAAACGGATGTAAAATCCGGCAGATGATGAAACAGTTCTTTTGATTTTGCTGTTATAGCTCAGGGGTAGAGCACTTCCTTGGTAAGGAAGAGGTCGTGAGTTCAAATCTCACTAACAGCTCGCAGGTCACCAGTAATGGTGACTTTTTTGTTATCCCGTTTCGGTATTATTCAGGCGGGGAAAATCGGACCTTTTCAAAATCCGGTGTCTGTATATCAATCTGAATATACCGGATTTATTTTATAAATGGGATTTTTTTTGTCGATCTTTTTAAGTGATTTTTACTAAATTTAATAGTAGAGTGAGAGCATACTCTATTGTATGATAGAGGTATCATTACTATATTTGTATCTGTAAACCATTGTTTAATTTGTCTTCGAAGATTTAGATGATCATATAATTTGCCTTGATATATCTGCCTGTAAGGGAGGTATATCAAGGTTTTTCTATAAAAGGACGGTATTGTTTCATACTGCTCTCTTTCTGCTGGTTTTGTTTTTGCGGATTTAACTCTGTTATTCATTGGGAATGATTGTTGTTCCTTTTGTGTAATATAGGTTTTATGTGAATGTATTTAAAATAGCGGATTGATAATTTTGAATAAACGATGAACGAGTTAATTGTAATTATAATTTTGATTGTATTGAACGGGGTTTTGGCTATGTCTGAAATTGCATTGATTTCCGTAAGAAAATCCCATTTGTCTAATGAAATAAAGAAAGGGAGTAAATCGGCCCGGGTGGTTCTGAAGCTTGTAAACGAACCGGATAAGTTTTTATCAACGATACAGATCGGAATCACCATTATCGGTATTTTGACCGGTATATATTCGGGGAGCGTGTTGGCTGATGATTTCTCTGAAGTTTTAATGGGATGGGGTGTTTCTGCTTCAGTATCACGTCCGTTAGCCCAGGCTGTTATTGTGGCGTTAGTGACTTATTTTACCTTAATTTTCGGAGAGCTTGTTCCTAAGCGGATCGGAATGAGTGTAGCGGAAAGGGCTGCTAAGGTTGTAGCCCGTCCGATGTATCTGTTAGCATTGGTTGCTTCTCCTTTTGTCTGGTTGCTGGCAAAAAGTACGGCTTTTGTTTTTAATCTGTTGGGCCTTAAATCCGATTCGGGAAAAGTAACTGAGGAAGAAATCCGGTCTATCATTCAGGAAGGTACAAAAGACGGGGCTGTACAGGAAGTTGAGCAGGATATTGTCGAACGGGTATTTATGCTGGGAGATTTGAAGGTCAGTTCCCTGATGACGCATCGTTCGGACGTAGTCGCTCTGGATATAAATATGAGTAACACCCAGATCCGGGAGGTATTGGAACAAAATTTATATGAGGTTTATCCGGTGATTGACCATAATTTCGATAATGTCAAAGGGATTGTTACCTTGAAAGATCTTGTATTTTGCTTTGATAAAGAGGATTTTGATATTGGTCAGGTTTTGAGTCCTGCCACTTATTTTCATGAAAGTATGAATGTCTATAAAGTACTCGGGCGGATGAAGGAACAGCGCGTCAGTCAGGCATTGATTTGTGATGAATTCGGCACTTGTCAGGGAATTATTACTTTGAAAGACATTCTGGAAGGTTTAGTCGGAACGATTGAAGATGTATACAGCGAACCGGATATCATCAAGCGGAAAGATAATGAAGGTTGGCTGGTGGACGGACAATGCACTTTGTACGACTTTTTATCTTATTTTGAAAAAGAATACCTGTATTCCAGTGATAACGATTTTAATACTGTGGGCGGATTGGTGCTGAAACTGCTGGAACATATTCCGCAAAGCGGAGAATGTGTAGAATGGAAAGATTTTAAGTTCGAAATTATGGATATGGATGGGGCACGTATCGATAAAATACTGGTTGTCCTTACCTGTAGTGAAATGGAAAAATAATCAATACTTACTATTCCGGTCGGGATGATGGAGGTGGTAGGAAACAACGGTTGCGTCGGCCCCATATCCGGTATCGTAAACGGGCCAGCAGGGTGTAAACGGGGTCGCGGATAAACGTAGGGATCGGTACCAGGCTATAGTAAATAAATTGCCAGCCTTTTCCAAGGTCTTTGCATATATGCAAAAAGGCACTCGATCGTAGAAAATAGCGGTTATCCTTGATATAGACGACAGTACTGTTTTCTTTGATATTGATTCCGTTTTTTTGGAGCAGACGTTGTCCGGCCTCTGATTGCAATGGGATGAAATGGAAGGATGCAGCAGAGTTTCTGCGTCGGATGAATCTGACCGAGGAGCTGCATAGATTACAATATCCGTCGAATAATATCGTTTGCATATATGACATAAGTAGAAAAAACGTCCTCCGTAGAAAAACGACTCCGGAAACAGCATTTGATTTTAGGAAGCGTTTTTATCGGAGGACGTTTTCGGGTGTTACTCAAATTCTTGTTTCAGTTGCTTGACCCATGCCTTGATACGCTTTTCCGTTTTATCGGATTGATTTTCGATATCTATGGCAAGTCCTGACAGCCGGTTGTCTTTCAGTGCCAGTGACTGGTTGAATTGATAGTCGGCGGGGGATGTATAGCCGATTACTGTGGCTCCGGCTTTTTCCATTGCTTCGGCGAGAATGCCGATACCGTCGACAAAGTTGTCGGGGTAGTTAACCTGGTCTCCCAAACCGAATATAGCGACTTTTTTATTTTGCAGGTTCAATGTTTCCAATTCGGGGATCAGTTCGTCCCAATAGGTCGGCAATTCTCCGTCAAACCACGTGGAAGTACCTGCGATAATATTATCGTAGCTTTCAAATTCCTTTTTCCAGGCTTTTTCGATGTGAATAATGTCGATGCCTTTTCCGAATTCCTGCTGGATTTTTTGAGCAACGAGAGCTGTTTTGGAGCTGTCTGTCTTATAAAATAAGCCTATTTTTTTCATGGTGTTGTTTCTATCTGTTGTTAATATTCGAGCAGTTCTTTGGCTGCCTTGAGAATTTTATCTTCGCTGGGAAGAATGGCATGTTCCAGTATCGGGTTGAAACCTACCGGAGTAAAGGTCGAACCGACTCTTTGTATGGGAGCATCCAGATAACGGAACATTTCAGTACCTATCGTGGCTGCCAGTTCTGCTCCGAAGCCGGAAAAAACCTTATCTTCATGTACAACCAGTACTTTACTTGTTTTTTGTACGGAGGCGAATATTGTTTCTTTATCCAGCGGGATCAGGGAACGGATATCGACGACTTCAACATTCCATCCGTTTTCTTTTGCCAGCCGATCGGCTGCCTTCAGGCAAAGATGGGTGGTGTTTCCGTAAGTGATGATACTCAGATCGCTGCCTTCTCTGCGGATACGTGCTTTACCGAAAGGTACCTCAAAATCGTCGGGCACAACGCTGGCTGCGTCAACGGAGTTGTACAGGGCTTTGGGTTCCAGAAACAGGGTAACGCCTTTGGAGCGCATACTGGTACGTAGTAACCCGGCAGCATCGTCAGCAAAAGACGGGCATACAATACGTGCTCCGGGCAGTGTGGTCAAGGCGCCTTCGATGTTTTGTGAATGATACAATCCGCCTCCGATATATCCTCCGGAAGCCAGACGGAGCGTAATATTGGGTGTGAATTTTCCGTTGCTCCGCCAATATTCGTGGGTACATTCTACATATTGTTCGACGGCGGGCCAGAAATAGTCTGCAAATTCGGCACCTTCGATGACGACATGTATTTTCGGGTCGAAGCGGCACATCCCGTCGGCTGTTCCGACGATATAATCCTCAGCAATCGGAGCGCTGAATACCCGTGTTTCCCCGAATTCCTGCTGCATACCTTTCGTAACATTAAAGACGCCTCCTTTTTCTTTGTTTGCTACGTCCTGTCCCCAGATAAAGGTGTCCGGGTTATGGCGGAACTCGGCTTTCAGAGTTTCGTTTAAGGCGGTTACCATGGTTTGCTTTTCTCCTGGCTGGTTTTGGATACCTTCTTTGTATTTCTGAGGCTGATAGGGTTCGGGCAGAACAAATTTCAATATACTGTCGGCCGTCGGATCGGGGGCTGCCAAAGCTTTGCGGTGAGCGGCATTTTGTTCTTTTTTTGCCTCTTCTTCAATTTGCAGTAACTCTGCCTCCGTAAACCGTTTGTAGCGAAGCAGCATTCTGCGGAATTTGTACAGCGGGTCGGCAGCTTTCACATAGGCCAATTCGTTTTCATCCCGATAAAGGGTATGCTTGTCTGAGTTGGAATGAGAGCCGATCCGTACGCAATTGGCTTGTACAATAACCGGATTACGGGTGTTGATGGCATGTTCCCGGGCTGCCGTCATGGCATTCATCGAATCGAAAACGTCTTTACCGTTACAGTGAATGATTTTAAGATTCTTAAATCCTGAAAAATTATCTGCGACTTTGCGGTTGGCGGTTTGTTCGTTCTTGGGTACGGATATGCCATATCCGTTGTCCTGTATGACGAAAATAACAGGCAGACACTCTGTACTGGCACCGTTAATGGCTTCATAAACGAAACCTTCGGAAGTAGACGATTCCCCGTGAGAGGTGATGGCTACCCCCTTGTGTCCGTAATATACCATAGCTCTGGCGACTCCGACGGCGTGCAGGTCGTGGGTGCCCGTGGCGGAAGAAACGTTTTCAATGTGCCATTCCGGTTTGGCGAAATGGTTGGACATGTGACGGCCGCCGCTCCCGGGGTCCGTGGCTTTGGAAATGCCGTTCAATATGATTTCTTCTGCCGTAATGCCTGCTGAAAGGGCGGTGAGCATATCCCGGTAATAGGGAAACAAAAAATCTTCTTCTTTTTTAAATACCTGACCGATGGCCAGTTGGATGCCATCGTGTCCGGCATAGGGGGCGTGGAACGACCAGCCCAGGGATTGCAGCAAATAGACCGGAGCCTTTTCGTCGAGAGCACGGCCTAAAGTCATAAGGTAAAACCATTTTTTCAGGGTTTCCTTATCTGTGCTTTTTATGTCGTATTTTTTCATTTTTGTTGTACTAAAAGGTTAAGTTAACTTTGCCAGTTTTCCAGAATATCGCCTACCCTGCGTAAAAATTGTCCGCCGAGGGCACCGTCTATCACACGGTGGTCATAAGATAATGACAGGTACATTTTGTGTCTGATGGCAATGGCATCACCCTCCGGTGTTTCGATGACGGCGGGTTTCTTTTCGATGTAACCGACTCCCAGTATGGCAACCTGGGGCTGATTGATGATCGGCGTACCGAAAAGGCTTTTGAAGGTGCCGAAATTGGTGATCGTAAAAGTACCTCCGGCAATGTCTTCGGGGAGTAGTTTGTTGTCCCGTGCTTTTAGGGCCAAGGTATCCATAGCTACGGCCAGACCGTTCAGATTGGAGTGGTCTGCATCGTGTACGACAGGTACAATGAGATTTCCGTCCGGAAGCGAAACAGCGAAACCGATATGGATGTGCTTTTTCAGTATGATGTTGTATCCGTCTACTGAAGAATTCACCAGTGGATACTCAGCCAGAGCTCTGGCTGAAGCTTCGGCTATGACCGGCATAAATGTCAGTTTAACACCTTCGCGGCGGAAAAAGGCATCTTTGTTCTTGTTCCGCCATTGTACCAGTTTTGTAACGTCTACTTCTATTACGCTGGTGACATGAGGAGATACGTTTTTTGACATTACCATGTGGTCTGCAATCAGACGGCGCACGTAGTCCATAGGGCGTATCTCGTTTTCCGCATTATCAGGGGTAGATGAATGTTGAGAAGGGGTAGCCGCCGGGGAAGATATCGGGACTTCTGCTTTTGTTCCGGCAACAGGAGTTGTAGCAGATATACTTTTTTTCTTTTGTCCGATATATTCATTGATATCTTTTTTACTTAACCGTCCCTGATAGCCGGTACCTTTGATATGAGCCAATTCTTCATTTGAGATTTTGGCTTCCTGGGCGATTTGAAGTACAATGGGGGAATACCATCTTTCGGTTTCTGATTTGGCGGCCTGTGCAGTTGCCGGAATACTTGCCGGAGCAGCCGTAGTGGTGGCCGTTGGTTCGGGAACGGATGTTTCTGTTTTTTCAGGGGGTGCAGCTTCGGTTGTGTTATCTGTGCCGTTTCCGTCTGTATCGACGGTAGCAATAACCTTGCCGATGGGGACGACGTCTCCGGTCTGGAAAAATATCTGGACGATTTTTCCGGATACGGGCGACGGAATCTCGGCACTTACTTTTGCAGTATTGACTTCGAGTAGTATATCGTCTTCTTTTATGGTGTCACCGACTTTGGCAGACCAGGAGGTAATGGTGCCTTCTGTAATGCTTTCGCCTAGTTTAGGCATTTTTATTTCGAATATTGACATGGTAGTGGTACTTTATATGTTTATAATTTAACATCAATTCAGTATAACTAGGAATTGATGACTATTGTTAAACGAATTTCCGTTCCTGAATGTTCGGGTATAAATTACCTAGAAATCTTTACCGAAAATCCACTGTGTGGTAGCGTATTTTTCGTTTTTGAGTTGTTCGACCCGATTGATTTCATCGGGATTCAGATTGTAAATCTGTTTTTGAGGCATTGTATTGAGGAAAAACGCGAGGACTTGGTTTTTAAAGTCTTCGGTGTCTGGGGGATACTGCAAATATTTACTGATATTTGTTACCGGACTTTTTACAGAGGCGACGGAGTATCCGGTTTTCGGTGCCGGTAAGATTCGGGAAACAGCAAGTGAGGCTGTCAGGGCTGTCAGATTCGTGTCATAGAGTAGGGTACAATGATACATACACCTTGTTTTGTAGATGCACTGGGCACTTCCGGAAATTTTTAAGTGTCCGATATTTATGCCCAGCCGGGTGTCTTTTTGAGCTTGTACTCCGATTGAATTCAGAAATTCGAGTGTCTTTCGGGTGTATTTTTCAAAGTCCGGAACGTTTGTATTTTCGATAAATGTCAGATTGAGATTGCCCAGATCGTGGTAAACCGTACCACCGCCCGAATATCGCCGGGCTATCCGGATTTGTTTATCCTTTACGTAAGTCAGGTTGATTTCGGTTTCTACCCGCTGGTGTTTACCGAGAACGACGGACGGAGTATTCTGCCACAACATAAGGATATTCTCCGGCCGGTTTTTCAACAGAAATTCTTCGGCTGCCAGGTTGAAATAAATATCCGTAAAAGGATTGTCTATAATTAATGTGTTCATATTATTCTGCACCTTATTTATTCAAAAAGAACAAATAAAAGTGTAATTGTGTTTACGGATATTATCCGCTTGGGTTGCTGTTTCTAAAAAGCCTTTTTGTTGATCGTGTCATAAAATGGTCGTTTTTCTATTGAAAAACGCTTTACAGATGATTACTTCTGCTACAAGAAATATAAAATTGATTTCGGTTGTAAATTTCAAATTTATACGTGAATGGGGAATACCGGAAGAGAGAAGATTTTTCAGGTTTTCAGAGCCCCGGAAATTTATTTTGCCAATCCCAGTAATATATAGTATACCGGCCTTCCGGTAATTTTTCTTCAATACGATTACCTGGTGCTTGTGTAATTATAAACTTATTGAGCATTTATAGTTATCCTTATATATTTCTGCCGTTTGAATAATATCAGATTCTAGGTTAAATCAGATGTTTTGTATTATTTATACTTATTTTTCTGTGATGAAGTGAAAATGTTTGTTACTGTTTTGAATATTGGAGAATTATTTATGTAAATTTGAAAAACAAATTATATATTTGCTTAATAAGATGTAGAGAAGTATGTATATCTATTGTTATCTTGAATCAAGCGTATTAAGTGTTATACAAAGTTTCCCCGGATTTACAGAAGTTGTATTCAGATGTTGAGTTATTTTGTTGCATAATAGCTTATGCAAATATAAATTTTATTATGCGAAATCTAATTTGGGTTTATATTTTAATTCTATTCTAAAAAAGAATTATTCTGTAATTTGAAGATGTTGTATTTAAGTATATATATTGTATTTACGTCACTTGCTCGTTGATTGACAATCGGTAAAGGAAATAATAACTATCTTTTTCTTTACTTGAGTTCAAGTCAAAGTACACATACTAAGTGATGAAATTTGAATAACTGATAACTATTTATTATGCATCTATCATTATCTCAAAATATATCTAAAGAACAGTTCTTATCTATCCTTTCAAAAAAGCTTTTAGATGAAAATCTTTCACTTTTTGTTGGAGCTGGTATATCAATAGAAGCAGGTTATCCAGCATGGCAGAATCTTTTAGCTCCTTGTCTCAAACAACTAAAGCTTTCAAATATAAAAGATATTGATTTATTTAAATTAGCCCAATACTATGTAAATGAATTTGGAGCACCAGCCTTATCTGATGTAATTTCAGAGAATATCGATCGTCTTGAATATAAAAGTGAGATAATAGAAATATTGATTGAAAGTAAATTCAAACAGATATGGACGACTAATTTCGATAAGGTTATAGAAAAAAATTTAGAGAAAAAACACATTCGATCAAAAACCATTCATTCTAATTATGATTTGACTCATATTAATGATAATATTGTCAATGTATTCAAACTTAATGGAGATATAAGTGATTTACAAAATATAGTTATTACCCAGGACGATATTGAAGGACATGAAAAAACTCGTGAGTTAATGATAACCTTTTTAAAAAAGGCTTTGGTTTCAGATACATTTCTATTTTTAGGTTATAGCTTTACCGACTCTCTGGTATTAAATTGCATAAAAAAAATACATGATTGTTTGGGAAATAGTATGGGATATCATTATACAATAATCAAAAATGAACCAGATAATCCGTATTTTTTTTATTTTATAAAAGATCTTGAACAAAGATATCATATTAAAACACTTTTAATTGATGAATATTCCGATATTCATACGATATTGAGAGAATTGAATAGAAGAGTCACTTTAAAGAAAGTTTTTATTTCCGGTTCATTCGACGTCTTGCCTGAAGAAGAAAATCAATTTGCAGACAGATTATGCAAAGAATTATCAAATAAAATATTGTCATCTGGTTATAGAATTATAACCGGAATGGGAAGAAAAATTGAAAATTATCTTGCGGGACATGCGATGCAGTACATGCTGACCAATAATATTTTCAATATTGAACGCTATTTGATTATGAGACCTTTTCAGGAATTAATGCCTTCTGAACATAAATTCAGACACAGAAATATGCTTATAGAAGATTCAAGTTCCGTTATCTTTATCTTCGGAAAAAGTGTAGATTTAAAATATTCTATAGGAGTAAAAGAAGAATTTGAAATAGCAAAGTCTAAGAAAAAAGTAATTATTCCTATTGGGAGTACCGGTTATCAAAGTGAAATAATATGGCAGGAAGTAAAAGACAATATTACGCTATATCCTTATTTAGAAAGATATATCGATCAATTAAAAACAAATAAAGACCCTGAAATAATAGCAGAAATAATTATTGACATTCTTCAAAATATTGATTAGCTATTGTATTGAGCATTAATAACAGAGAATTTTCTAATATTGATAATTCTTTAAAATCTATTTGAATTTTCAATTTGGTTAATTCATAAAGTCTTTTGAAAGTCCGTAAACAATAATGAGGGTATTGAAATGAATCATATTTACAAGTTAGATATTTAAAGATAGAGTATAATATGGCCATTCGAACATTTATATTGTCATAATCGACCTCGAAATAAATTGATATCATTTCTTTTATATAGGTATCCTGGACAGGTATTTTTATATAATCTGTCAATACTTTTGTTTCATATAACGCATTTTTATCTAATAAGTATTTTAATATAATTTGATTACATGTCATTAAAGTTCCTGTTCTGTCATCGACTTCATTATAAATAAGTTTACAAAGCCATTGGTAGTTTAAAGGCAATTCCAAAGCTGTAATTTTATAAAAAATTGGGAACACATGTATTCGCCCATTAATATATTGCCGGTGAATGACATTTAATTCGTCATTTGCACAGACACAATCAAAAACATTTTCAGTTAATAGCACTATTGCATAATTGTTTTGCTCAATGCCTTCGATTAAGTTTCGGTAGTCTCTGTCGTCTCCAAGAATTAACTTATGATAATCGTACCAAACCGATAAACCATAGTTTTTAAGATGATACATTATTGATTCTACAATAGTATATCTATCCTTACTTGAGAAACAAAGAAAAATCATAGGTCAAGGATAATAAATAGTTATCAACTATTCCTGACTAATTGAAAACTTTTCTTTATATGTATTTTACTTGACTTGGTTGTCCCGAGTTTGCTGAAAGGGCTGTTATAATATCTTTATCCGATACGGGAAAGTATTGAAAGATCGTTTGGGAACAGGTGTTTGTCGGATATTGATTTTAGATCATATTCAGTAATAAAAGAAAAGTATGCCTTCAAATAATTTTTCGTTTAAATCCTTTATATATCATTAATGAGGAGAAAAACGGCATTTTCAAGATGGTTAACATTTGAAATGTTGATTTTAAACTATTATGTTTACTTTCATGGTCGTAGGTATTGTTATTTTTCCGTCATGTACTTTAATGCACACTCGAGAATCTCGTCCCGGTTGCTTTTCACTCCATCGATTGTATTTTTTACCACAATATCCGGAGAGATGCCTGTTCCATAAAAATCTTTTCCATTGCCGAATTTAATCCGCTGGCCTGTAAATGCGATTTCTCCATTACCCGGCATGTGAATTTTAGAAACCTCGCCGTCTGTACCTTGAGTTTGTTCACCGATAAAAACAACATTGGTTCATAAAACCACTAATCATTCCATTCGTCCCATCCGAAGTGTTCTCGGGATATCTGCTGGCTTAACATGAGTGGCTCAGACAAAAACATTGATATAAAGTAGTCGAAAAAGGTATTGGTATGATAATCTGTATTTAGTTTTTTATTGATACGAATGTCGATGACAAGCGGTTTTTGAGAATTTTGGTCAGTAATGCTGCTGTCAATAGTGATTAAACTACCGATATTCGATAATTGAGATTCATTAAATCGTATATAATCAAATTCTTTGTTGTTTTGAATGGTATTGTAATATGGTACTTCCCCTCCAATTTTTTGTATTCGTGTAAAACGGTCGTCTAATATTGAAAGTAATTTATTATTAACTGTTTGTATAAATTCATCTTCAGTAATTTCCTTTTTAATAGAGGGGAGAAATGAAATTAATTCCTGTTCCCATCTGACTTCTTTGTCTGTCCGTATGACTGAGGGATGGAAAAGATAAACTTCGCCCCAAATATCGGCCATTATTTTTAATTTATTAATATCGTAATTTTGAGCCTTTGCAGGGCTTATCAATAGAACTGATGTCAACAAGCACAATAAAAAAGGATATCGTTTTTTCATAACGGCATAATTTGGAGATTAATATTGGCTGTTCGTATCATCTAAATAATGTTAAGCGTTTTGTGTACAAGATAATGAATTACTGTTATCTTATTATTTTTATTCGGATAAATTCTTATAGATTTTTCAGTAACGTGAGACTGAAGAGATGCAATAGCGCTTCGATTGATCTGAATAAAAAATTATTTCTCCAATTGAATACTATCCTGTAATGTAAACGATAATTTTGATAATAGAGAAACGATTTCTTTAGTTCTGCCTTAATTTAATACTGAATGTAATATTGCCGGTTTTGAGAGATTGTAAATTATTTTCTTATATACAAGGTTAATAATTACCTGGATGATACCTGAGTTTATTCGACAGGAGTGACAGTAAAACCTTGCTTGCGTAACAATTCGATCAGCCCGTTGCTACCGGGAAGATGTCCGCCTCCGACCACAATAAAGGTGGGTTGCTGCGGGAGAATATCTTTTAATTGTTGGCTCCAGTTGTGATTCCTGTTATTAACCAATCTGTTCATTTCTTCCGGAGTAAAACTTAATTCCGGATCTTGCATTAGCTTAAATATGCTGTCCAGATTTTGTTTCATATACACATCACACATTTCAATGATAAAAGGTTTCATTTTGTCGAAATGTTTGATTGTTTTCAGTAAAGCACTGGCTTGTTGGGGCAGGGGTTCGCCAAATAGTATCTGGGCTTGAAACAATGATGTTTCAAATCCTTTTACGGACATGCCTTGTTCTTTCGCTTTTTTTTGCAGGAAAGCATCCAATGGTAAGGTCGGATTAAAATCATTAAAAGCCTGCATACTGATGATTACAGACAATTGGGTCGATATGGTGACGGGTTTCAGCATTTTCAGTTGATCGGCACTTACGCCCATATTTTTTTTAACTACCTCATCTATCAGTTTATATTCTTCCGGAGTATATAATTTATCGAGCAGGCTGTCTTGGGGTAACAGCGTATATTTAGCAATTTCTTTTGATACGGCTTGTATATCATCCAGTTCCAGTTCGCCGTATAGTTGTTTGCAGCTGTTAAATGCTTCATTAAAACCGGCGATGCTATCGCAAATATGAATAGGCGCTACGTGGTGGGTGCCGAAAAGATAAGACGGCTTTTCCAGTCCGTTTCCAGATATCTTCCAAAGGAGTTGGGCATTGCTTTGAAAAGTAAGGATGACTGAGGCGGCCAAAATGAATATCAATCTTTTTTTCATCGAATTTGCTATTAGGTTTTACTGTTATATCGGCAATATACTAAATATCTGCAAAAAATCTTCTTTTTTATAAATAATCTGTTAAGCGGTGCATGAGGTAGGGGTAATCATATATTTTGTCCTTTTTGCCGGTCCGGATCATAACTATCCGCTTTGCCGGATTTATATATATTACCTGGTCCAGAATACCCAGTGCATAATAGGCTCCCGAATTATAATTAAATCCGACCCATGTCGTTTTCTTTGCACCTCGCCCTTTATCCAATTTTACAATTGTATGTTCTGACGGATTGCCTCCGAGTTTTCTGATTCTTGCGACGACGGCCAGCGAATCTGTAAAGAAAGCCTTCTTTGTTGTATCGAGTACTGTGTTCCGAATCGTACGCCAACTGAGCTGATAACCGTAATTTTCAATATAAGGGCTGGAGGATTGGTTGATCCAGGTAGAATCTATGATTTTCTGACCGTTCCAGTTCCCGTTATTCAGGTATAGGCGGCCTATTTTGGCAAGGTCTATGGCTGTTGCGGAAAAACCGCCGAACGCTTTCGGGAAACGATGTTTTTTACTGTCGAGACTCAACGAAGCATTGTATTCCATTCCTAACGGTTGCCATACTTTTTCTTCCATATATTTTGCCAGCGGTTTATCGGTTGCACGTTCAATGACAAGTCCCAGCACATTCGTTGAAATACTTTGGTAATTGGATGTGGTACCGGGTTGGGATTCAAATTTCATTTTTTTTATTTGTCCCAGACTGTTACTTCCATAGTACATTCGTGCCATCTTACCGAAAGGGGATCTGCTTGCGTAGTTTTCGTCGAATTTTATTCCTGCGCGCATATCCATGAGGTGACGTATCGTAACCTGATTCCACGTGGGATCACATTCGCTTAACTCCGGAACATATTTTACCACAGGATCATCAATAGAAGATATTATTCCTTCATCAATAGCTATTTCTGCGAGTAAACAGGTGAGTGTTTTGGAAACAGAAAAGATAGTTGAAATCTTGTCACGGTCATATCCGTGGGCATATTGTTCAAACAGAATGGAATCATTGCGAATAATTACAAAAGCTACTGTCGGAGTATAGGATAATAATGTGTCCAGCGGTGCATAGGCGATCAACTTTCCTTTGTGAGATACCTTGAATTTCAACTTTTTGCATATAGGATCATCTCCTGTGGCAAAATGAAACGGGCAGTCCCCCTTCTGTATGATAGCCTGAGTGAAATGTTTATGGTCTGTAATACCGGGACCTCCGTATAGAAGCCCTCGGCAAAATGTACAGGCTGTAAACGAAATCCCTGTAATAATTATGATGATTAGGATAACGTATGTTTTTAATCTTTGCATAAATATAATTATTTATTACCGTTTATTGTGCCAGGGGAAAAAGGCTGTTTCCGGAATAATATATGCGACCCGGATACGTATTGAATTCCTGTTTTTACAAATGTAGGATGAAATAACATGTATTTTTGTATTATAATATTTTTTTGACAAAAATCAAGTTCTGTTGGCATAATATTTTAAACCACACTGTTTTATTGTAATCCTTTCACGTACTTTATACATTTATCCCGTTCCTGAAGATAACTTATTTCCTGTGGGTTATGAGTGAAAAAGCGGTCTAGGTAATCGTCGATGTTTTCAGTAATGAGAATGTCCGGCTGATCCATATAAGGATCGGTTGTTCCTCCTGTTACATCCGTTGAAAAGGCTATTTTATAAACAATTTTTGAATGTGGCAGGACAAAAACAATCCCCGGGAAGGTGTATCCCGAGATCATGGCACCGGGTTCCCCGATAATTGTAAATTTTTCCTTGTTTTGTTTTGCGGCTGAAATAAAAGCTGATGCGGCTGAATAGGTATAGCGGCCCTGTAAGATATAAATGTGTCCGTCAAACCCGACGCTGTTACTGTCGGGGAGAATGGTCCTGTCGCGGCTTACAGTCATCTTATTACCTTGTATTTCAATTTCTCCGAAGTTTGCAATTGCATTTTTCAGATTTTCACGATGGTTCATCTCCACCCGGTAGGTATATTGAAAAGGAGTTTTCAGTAAATGGCTTAAAATTTTTTTCCACACATTGTCATCCCCACCGCCGTTTAGCCGTATATCGAAAATTACCTTTTTGATTTTCGGATGATATATTTCCTTAATTTGGTTCACATACCACCCGTAACTCATCATCATGGGCATCCGGATATACAGTATATCATTTTCCAGAAGGGTAACCAAAGGTGTTCGGGGTAAACCGTATTTTATTTTTTCTACTCCGGGGATTTGTGTCCGTGTGTCAATAGGTGTTTTTTTATCGCCGATGGTAAAAATACAGGTTTCATATCCGGCCGGAGGCAAAGAGGTTAGCAGCATATCGCTGTATAGCTTTTTATGAATGGGGTCCCAACCTGTATAATACAGTTTGGGAAACAGGTTGTTTACAAAAGTATCGATAGGAGTCCCATTTACTGCTGTGACTTCTTCACCGGATTTTATAGATATACCGTTTACGGTAAAAGGACTTGTGACATAATATTTCCCGTCAGCATATTTAAAAAAGATATTGCTCTTGTTTTTTTGGTAGATACGGTCAGCAACGACAGAGGCATAGTAGTCGGCATACAGGGTATCGCCTAATTCTGCATTACTTACCTCTTTTAAATAATTATATGTCGATGTAACATTCCATTTGAGAGCGTCTTTTCCGCAAAAATTGGAATGTCCGTCATATAAAATATTTAGTCCGTGTCTCACTAAAACGGCAAATTCTTCCGGGGTCGTTTCGGAAGTTATTTCCTGTTGCAGGGCTTTTAAATGATCACGAACCGAGATTCCCATGCGTTTTTCTACAAGCGGAATAAATACAGCATAATCATTTATTGTTTTTTGCAGGAATTCAAAATCTTCCAGCATCTGTACTTTTGTTAGCTTTACCGGTTGCACGGCCAGTACAGTGCAACTCCATAAGACGAAATATAAGAAGCAAAGTTTCATAAGCGATGGTTTAATTGTAATACAGTTTTATGAACTCAGTCCTGTTTTTTATACACGACAAATAGGATATCACCGGCTCATCGGTCTTTATTATTCTCATATTCTTGAATGCATTCTCCGGACTATAGAAAGGATTGATAAACTCCTGTCAATTACTTTGCTTCTCCGGTGGCGAATGTTCAGGAATTAACGGGCATGTGTGCTAAAATTAGTAATTTAATTTAAATTATCAATAGTTCAGATTACATTCTATTAAACTTTCTGTGGATTGAAATAATTGAAAAATGCCGTTTTCATGGAATGAAAGATCGCATTTTAATTGCTGACCGCATTGCTTTATCCTTCTTGCATATCCATTATATGCTGTATTTTATATACCTTTTGCAATCGGTTTTTAACAAATAACGAACAATGTGCTTTTATGTGTGAATCTCACGTGAACACCTTGTCTGGATATAAAGGGAAGTCAGAGTTTTATAGGGTATTTTGATGTTATTTCTTCCGAAAATGTCAATGCATCCGGTATGCTTCAAAGGCAGTTACGCCTTTGAAGCATATTTGTCTGTATACCCTGTTGTGAATGAAGAGTAAAAAAATTATAGGTACATAAGGATTGTGACGGTTGTATCTTTATTTGTTTTCAAGCGGTTTAAATACGGTTATTTCATCTCCTTCATCCGGGAATTTTTCAACTACGACCATTTTGTCCTTGGTCAGTTCATGTATAATAACCTGGGTAGCTTCCCAATTGTCTTCCCAGTTTTCCCATGAGTAATAAAATTCATTTTCATTGTTCCCTTTCCATTTCCACTGGGCAAGTCCTACTCCGTCAACAAAATCATCATTGTATACGAGATATGTTCCTGCCTGACTGAATATAACAATAATACCTTCTTCTGTAATACTGCCATCCAGACCATCGACTGGTTCACCTGTACTGATCCAGGTGCGGCATAGTAATTCTGTTTTTGTTGTATTGGCTACTTCCGGCTGCTTTGAAGCTGAAACATTGACAGCGTCCGAACTATTATTTAATGTCAGTGTAAAATTGATCGCGTTTGAAGAAATATCAGTAACGGTTAATTTACCGAAATCTGACATTATTATTACATTGTCTTTGATCGTGTAAGTGCCAAAAGTAACCGTATTGTTATCCTCCGATCTTACTCCGGATTTTGCTACAACAATGTAATTACCGCTTTTATTAAACTCAAATGATTCATAATTACTTTGGCCGCTTACATTCCATTTGGCACTAATCGTTTCTGAAGTTACATCATCTTTATCACCTCCGTTGTCACTGCTGCATGCTGAAAATAAGAACAGAAGGCCTGTTAAAAAAGCTGATAGTGTTTTTTTCATTTTAATGATTGTTTTACTGTCTGTCCCCTGACGGTTCCTAATAATGAATAAAAAACGTGGGACAATGTTTCTATCCGTTTTTGGAATCCTAGGTGTTTTTGGTCTGCGAATCTATTGGTAAATAGGAGTATTTACGCTTTATTTTACACACCATGAAGTTATTTAAGTTTCCAGAAGCCGGTAAAAACTAACGTTTTTTATATGTAATATCCTGTAAATAATTATTGCAGGGATGAATTTTAATATTAAATACGATATATTCTACAACGTAATCCTTGATTGATTGTGCAAATATAATTATTTTATATATATATAAAAAAGTGTTAATACTGTCTGTTAAAAATATAAATGTCACCGATATGACATACGGTGGTTTTATTTTAAAGCAATCTGTTTTTTGCTGTCTTTGACGAAATTATAACTGTGAAAAAAATCCCGTAGAATTAGAGTTCTACGGGATTTTTTGATTCTCAGCGGAGAGAGAGGCTCTCGAACCTATGCATTCAAGAAATATCATAAAAATGCAAATTATTGATAATCAAATATTATTTGAAGTGCATAGTAAATCCAAATCTTTCTAAATATCTTTTGTTATTCCAAATATTGGGTGTATATTTGGGTGTAGAATTTCAAACGCACCCAATTATGAATATCAAACGAAACATCATTTTTGCATTGGAAAGCCGGAAGAAGAACGGTGTGCCAATCGTGGAGAACGTGCCTATCCGTATGCGTGTCATATACGCAAGTCAGCGCATTGAGTTTACAACGGGTTACCGCATTGATGTAGCCAAGTGGGATGCTGACAAGCAGCGAGTGAAGAACGGGTGTACCAACAAACTAAAGCAAAGTGCATCTGAAATCAATGCCGATCTGCTGAAATACTATACCGAAATTCAAAACGTGTTCAAGGAATTTGAGGTACAGGAAGCCATGCCCACTACCCAACAGCTAAAGGACGCATTCAACCTGCGGATGAAAGATACAAGTGAAGACCAGGAAGACGTAAAGATAAGTTTTTGGGAGGTATTCGATGAATTTGTAAAAGAATGCGGCAACCAGAATAACTGGACTGAATCCACATACGAAAAGTTTGCAGCCGTTAAAAATCACCTCAAGGAGTTCAAGGAAGATTTAACCTTTGAATATTTCAATGAATTCGGACTGAACGAATATGTCAATTTCCTGCGCGACAAAAAGGATATGAGGAACAGTACCATCGGTAAACAAATGGGATTCCTCAAATGGTTCCTGCGGTGGAGCTTCAAGAAAGACTATCACCAGAATATAGCATACGATACGTTCAAACCGAAATTGAAAACCACCCCCAAGAAGGTAATCTTCCTGACATGGGAAGAACTGAACAGACTTAAAGACTATCAGATACCCAAAGACAAACAGTATCTGGAACGTGTCCGGGATGTTTTCCTGTTCTGTTGCTTTACCAGTCTGCGTTATTCAGATGTTCGCAACCTAAAGAGAAGTGATGTCAAGTCCGACCATATAGAAGTCACCACCGTTAAAACGGCAGATAGTCTGAGTATTGAACTGAACAAGTACAGTAAAGCCATACTTGAAAAATACAAGGACATCCATTTTGAAAACCACATGGTATTGCCTGTTATCAGCAATCAGAAAATGAATGATTATCTGAAAGAACTGGGAGAACTGGCAGAAATTAACGAACCTATACGTGAAACCTACTATAAAGGGAATGAGCGCATAGATGAAGTTACCCCGAAATACGCATTGCTCAGTACTCATGCAGGAAGAAGAACATTCATCTGTAATGCGCTGGCTCTAGGTATTCCGGCACAGGTTGTAATGAAATGGACAGGACACAGTGATTATAAAGCCATGAAGCCCTACATTGACATAGCCGATGATATTAAGGCTAATGCAATGAACAAGTTTAACCAACTATAAAAGTATCAGTCTGTTTCACAGATTATCCATTATTAGAGTTATCTTTGTTAAGTAATAGTTAGTAATATGGAAAATAACAACGAACATAATATAAAGAAAGGTCATTTTGATGCCTTTGTCCATGCTGTCGGTTCGGAAATAGAACAGGCACAAGTCCGGCTCATTACCGCAGCCAATGCCCAGATGTTGTTCCATTACTGGAAAATGGGCAATTATATACTGTACCACCAAAACCTGCATGGCTGGGGTGGTAAAATTATCAAGAAGTTGGCACAGGCAATCAGATTCAATTATCCTGAAAAGAAGGGATATTCGGAGCGTAATCTTACTTATATGTGCCAGTTTGCCCGTTTATATCCGTTAAATGTACTTCGTAGTTTTATTGAAACAGATTCAATACTGTCAGTCCCTAATATTCAAAACATTACTAATGAAGTCCTTAAACTCAACAGCGGGCAATTTACGCAGGAGCTTACTGCGCAAATACAATCAGCTGATAATCAATCTTTAGAAATTACGCAGGAGGTTCCTGCGCAATTTCAGAATGTAGAAAAAACAGTAGCAACCATCTATAAAATAAAAATAGAGGATATAGAAGATTTATTCTTGGCGTCACCGATTGCAAGAATAAATTGGGCAAGCCATATGGTCATACTCAATAATCCGCTACCATTAGGTGTAAGGTATTGGTATATGAAACAATCTGTAGAAATGGGTTGGAGCAGTAATGTGCTGAAAATGCAGATTGAAAGTAATCTGTATGACAGACAAATCAAGAGTAACAAGGTAAACAACTTCACTGCCACACTTCCGGCACCTCAAAGCGATCTTGCCAATTATCTGTTAAAAGACCCGTATATCTTTGACTTGGCAGGAGCAAAGGAAAAGGCTGACGAAAGGGATATAGAAGAACAGCTGGTAAAGCATGTAACCCGTTACTTGCTGGAAATGGGTAACGGCTTTGCTTTCGTTGCCAGACAGAAACATTTCCAGATTGGGGACAGTGACTTTTTCGCCGACCTGATCCTATATAATATCAAGCTCCACGCCTATGTCGTCGTGGAATTGAAAGCAACGCCATTCAAACCGGAATATGCAGGGCAGTTAAATTTCTATATCAATGTTGTAGATGATAAACTGAGGGGAGAAAATGATAACAAGACCATCGGTCTTTTGCTGTGCAGGGGTAAGGATGAGGTCGTGGCACAATATGCCTTGGCTGGATATGACCAGCCGATAGGTATCAGCGACTATCAATTGAGCAAGGCAGTACCCGAAAATCTGAAATCTGCCCTACCGAGTATAGAAGAAGTGGAAGAAGAACTGACCTTATTCCTTGACAAGGACAAGAACCCATAATATAAAGTATATGGCAGGAAAGATACAGACGATGATTCCCCAATATGGAGAACTCAACAGAATATACAGAGACTATATAGATAATTACGCTTTTTCTTTTGACAGGCAGAAATTCATATCGGATTTCTATCAGGAGTATAATGACATGAAATCCTTTGAAGCCGCTATCCTTGAACTGGTGCTTGACAAGCAAAAAGAGCAATACACCTTGATACTCAACAGCCTGAAAACTGAAATAGAAAAGAGCATACAGGCTTATGAGATACGCCCGTTAAGTGACAGAGCCATAGAACGTGCTTGCTATCAGCACATGGAAAGGTATTCTCAGGAAATTGAAGCCCAGCTGGATGTTACAAGAAGTCTGAGCAAGCCGCTGAATGAAGCCAACAACAGGTATGATTCCATTGGTTACAGGGAGCATACAGCCGAAGAGGAAAAACAGGCAGAGAAAGAATATGAACGCTGCAAGGCTGAATATGACAGGGAAAAAGCCAAACTGAACAAACTCTATGATCAGCAAAAGGCTGCAAGAACAGAGGCATTCCAATACATGAAGAACTGTTGTGCGGACATATACCGTCAAAGCTGCCTTTTTCTGGATATATTGAAGAAATACATTCCTGACAGAAAGCAAGAGAATAAATCAAGCGAGCCAATCAGTCAGCAGGAAACGACAGAAGAACAACAGGAATATTTCAGCATGAAATTACTTTCGCTCATTCATGAGGTGTGCATAGGAGAACAGTTCGAAGAAATTTCCGCACCGGATTTCTATGCCAATATGAATCTTCACCCCTGCAACTGTAAGCTGAAAATAAAACCGAGAGAGAAAATACGTGTATGCTATCTGATATTCCTGATGAGCGAGAAACTCTCCAAACAGGACAGGGACAAATGGAAAGACAGAATACTGAAACTGCTGGATATTGACGACAGCTACTACAAATCCAAATACAAGGAGCCTGTTTCAGATTTCCCCAGTGACAGCAACCAAAATTTCGCCAAGGAAATGGAACATATATTCAGATAATCCGTGATATATCCTGATACTTTACGAAAGTTCCACTTTTACCACTCAAAATAATTTTTGAGTGGTATTTTTATTTTCTGATATTCAATAAGATACAATGATATTCAGTTTGTACCGTCCCCATCCTTACCACTCATAACCCTACCTAATTTTGCATCGTTCGAGAACAGAAATAACAGCCAGTGCGCAGGGCTGATTGTTTAACGACTAAATAGATTGGACGATGACAAATATCCAAGAATTATTATCAAAACCCGTCTGGCAAATGACAGGCGAAGAATTCATATTCCTGAGTAAGCACGCTTCAGGTCAGGCCGAAGCATTGCCGCAACCCGTTACAGACACGGAAAAGAAGTATGTGTACGGAATACTCGGTATAGCCAAACTGTTCGGGTGCAGTCTGCCCACTGCCAACCGCATAAAGAAAAGCGGTAAGATAGACAAGGCGATTACCCAAATAGGGCGCAAGATTATCGTAGATGCGGAACTGGCTCTTGAGCTTGCCGGGAAGAAAACAGGAGGACGGAAATAATGGGAGGTATGCTTATGGACTATATGAAAGAAATAAAGGAGATTTCGGCAGAACAGGCAATAATCCTTTGGCAAGCTTCACGCCTGAGCCTGTCGAAAATCTATGAGAAAGCACCTGAGATTTTAAAAGTGCAGGGTTCGGTCATTGGTACACTGGGCAATTTCAGTGCATCCATAGGCAAAGCCAAAAGTAAAAAGACTTTCAATGTGTCGGCTATTGTAGCCGCCTCATTGAAAAACGGTACGGTACTGCGGTATGTTGCGGAACTTCCGGAAGACAAAAGAAAGATTCTTTATGTGGACACGGAGCAAAGCCATTATCACTGTCTGAAAGTCATGAAACGTATTTTACGGCTTGCTGGTCTTCCTGATGACAGGGACAATGAACATCTGGAGTTTCTTGCTTTGAGGAAATACACGCCCGAACAGCGTATCAGGATTGTCGAACAGGCTATCTATAATACACCGGACATAGGGCTTGTAATCATAGACGGCATCCGCGATATGGTATATGACATCAACAGTCCGGGAGAATCGACACGCATTATATCCAAACTGATGCAGTGGACGGATGACAGGCAGATACACATCCATACGATACTCCACCAGAACAAAGGCGATGAAAACGCAAGAGGGCATATCGGTACGGAGCTGAACAACAAGGCGGAAACCGTTCTGCTGGTGGAAAAGGACAAGAGCAACGGGGATATAAGCAATGTTTCAGCCATGCACATCCGTGCAATGGATTTCGAACCTTTCGCTTTCCGTATCAACGACAATGCATTGCCTGAACTCATAGAGGGGTACAGACCCGAAGCGAAGAAACCCGGAAGACCGGAAGAGGAAAAGTTCGACCCTTACAGGCATATTACCGAACAACAGCACCGCATAGCACTGGAAGCGGCTTTCGGGCTGAAAGAGGAATACGGCTACAAGGATCTGGAAACCGCCTTAGTCAAGGCATATATGTCGGTAGGTGTAAAACTGAACCATCAAAAAGCAGTATCACTTATCACCATGCTCCGGAACAAACGGATGATAGTACAGGAGAACGGCAGGAAATACACGTTCAAGCCGGACTTTCACTATTAGACCGTCTAACCTGTAATCACTTCACTTTATTCGGCAGGTCTATATATTAAGGATAAAGCGAAGCGGTTGCAGAGAATGTAAAACCGCTTCACTTTATTACCGTATCCTATATATACGAAAATAAAGTGAAGTGATTATACAGACCGTACTTCATAAAAAGGTACGGGCGAAAAGAGAAATAAATATTCCAACCATTATTCAAACACTCATCTTATTATGGATATACAAACAGCAAAACAAATCAGGATAGCGGATTTTCTGTACAGTTTGGGACATTCTCCCGTCAAGCAGCAAGGTATCAACCTGTGGTATAAATCCCCGTTACGGGAAGAGACAGAGCCCTCGTTCAAAATAAATACCGAACGCAACCAATGGTATGATTTTGCAATTGGTAAAGGTGGAAATATCATTGCACTGGCACAGGAACTCTACTGTTCCGACTATGTACCTTATCTTCTACAGAAAATCGAGGAACAGACTCCGCACATCCGTTCCGTATCTTTCTCTTTTGGCAAGCAGTCATTTTCCGAGCCGAGTTTTCAGGAGTTGGACATTGTACAGCTGACTTCTCCTGCCCTGCTTGCCTATCTACAGGAAAGAGGGATAAACACGGCACTGGCGAAAAGAGAATGTAAAGAAGCCCGTTTCACCCACAACGGCAAACGTTATTTCGCCATTGCTTTTCCGAACATATCGGGTGGATATGAAATTCGCAACCGATATTTCAAGGGATGTATCGCACCAAAAGAAATATCCCATATCAGACAGTCAGGAAAGCCAAGGAGTGCATGTTACGTTTTTGAGGGATTTATGGATTACCTTTCCTTTCTGACCTTAAGACTGGAAAGCTGTCCGCAATCACCCGACTTCGACAGACAGGATTACATAGTTCTTAATTCCGTAGCCAATGTTTCCAAAGCAATCTATCCGTTGGGAAATTATGAGCGCATCCATTGTTTCTTTGACAATGACCATGCTGGAATAGAAGCCATACTGCAAATCCGAAAGGAGTATGATGCTACCCGGTATATACGGGATGCCTCGCAAATCTACGGTGGATGCAAAGACCTGAACGAATATTTGCAGAAACGAATAGCCGATAGGAAAGAGCAAGCGCAATCTGTCAAAAAGAGGAATGATATGCCATCCAAGAAACCGAAAGGCTTCCGGTTATAGCCCACTATAACTACACGCTTCGCTTTCGTAGTTGTGGGCTCTCCCG
>OKTD01000062.1_pt1 | contig 99066 bp, 83 predicted proteins | sample 1606161 | NCBI WGS metagenome assembly OKTD01 (sample SAMEA3879527, study PRJEB24766) | human gut metagenome | biome: human-associated habitat; feature: feces | place: USA | collected 1985/1987 | reverse complement strand
TTTATATTTTGAACTGTATTTTATTCTTTTTTTTATCTGGAATAAATAAAAAAATACTTGATTTATTGAAAAATGCATTTTAATGCATTACCATGTAAAGTTGTGGTAAATAGTCGGGTAGAAAAGTGAAGATAGAGGACAGAAAACATAAAATATCTTTATACCCCGGGAGGGTATTTGTGATCTGAGAAATATTTTTGCCAGAAAAATGAAAAAGAATGAGTTCGATGTGATAGCGAACTCATTCTTTGAAAAATGGATTATTACTCCATCCAATATTGGGGGCACTATTGGCTCCAATATTGACGTATTTATTTTTTAGGAGCTTCCTTGAGAGTTTCTTTTAAGAATTCCCAGAATTTGCCGACAGACGGAATGTTTACTTTCTCGTCCGGGGAATGTGGGTGGCAGATCGTCGGTCCAAAGGAAATCATGTCCCAATCCGGGTATTTTGCACCTAAAATACCGCATTCCAGGCCGGCATGTACGGCCATAATACGTGCCTCTTTGTTGAACATTTTCCGATATGTATCCTGCATCGATTTCAGGATAGCCGATTGCGGGTTGGGTTTCCACCCCGGATAAGCACCGTCGAATTGGATGTTATCGGCTTTTGCCAGTTCAAAAACGGATTGCAGACATTCTGCCAGATAATCTTTCGCTGTTTCAACGGATGAACGCATGAGGGTGTTGATGACGATTTTATCGTCGCGGGTTTGTACGATAGCCAGATTGTTGGATGTTTCGACGGTGTCCGGCATAGAATCGATCATACGTACCGTGCCGTTGGGACATCCCAGGATCGCGTCGGTCAATCTCCATTGTAAATCGGCATCCATGACATGTGCCGGCATTTCGGTTTCTTCTGCCGATAGTTTTACATCGGGATCTTTTTCAATCAGTTCGGCTTTATATATGGCTTCTGCTTCTTTTATTTTAGTCAGGAATTTATCTGCATTTGCTGCCGGTAGAGTGATAACGGCAAATGTTTCACGCGGAATGGCGTTGCGTAGGCTACCTCCGTTGATGGTGGCTATTTGCAGATTCAGTTCCTGGGCGTGAGTTTTCAAAAAGCGGAATAATAATTTGTTAGAGTTACCCCGGCCGAGGTTGATATCCATACCGGAATGTCCTCCTTTAAGTCCTTTCAGAGCTAATTTATAGGCTTTGCTTCCTGCCGGTACGGCAGCTTTTTTATAATTGAATTCTACGGTTGCATCAAGTCCTCCGGCACAACCGACATATAATTCGCCTTCGGTTTCCGAGTCCAGATTCAATAAGATATCTCCTTTCAATACACCCGGTTTCAGACCGTTCGCACCGTCCATACCGGTTTCTTCCGTCGCCGTGATCAGTACTTCGATCGGACCGTGCTGAATGTCGGTGGCCGTCAGTACTGCCATTGCCGCAGCAACGCCCATTCCGTTGTCGGCACCCAAAGTTGTTCCTTTGGCACGTACCCATTCTCCGTCGATATATGCGTCGATCGGGTCTTTGGTAAAATCATGCCGGGTATCTTCATTTTTTTGCGGAACCATATCCAGGTGACCTTGCAGAATGATGCCTTTGCGGTTTTCCATACCCGGGGTTGCCGGTTTGGTCATAATAATATTTCCAGCCTCGTCCATCCGGGCATCGATGTGGTGTTCTTTAGCCCAATTCATCATAAATTCCCGGGCTTTTTCCTCATGGTTGGAAGGCCGCGGTACTTGTGTTAACTTGTAAAAGTTTTCCCATATCGCTTTGGGTTGAAGGTCTTTGATTGTATCCATATATTTTGTTGATTAGTGTTTGCCTTGCCGCTGACTAATAGGCCTGAAAACATTCGTCTGCGGTAGTTTCCATCACCTGATTGACCGGAGCAAGGTTCACGGTTATAGATTTTATTTTTTCATGTGCTCATTCAGATATTTTACGAACTTTTCATAGAGTTGGCGACTGGTATTTCCGCCATATATGCTGTGGTTACGGTTGGTGTAAATACCCATATCGAATTGTTTATTGGCCTGTACCAGGCGTTCTGCCAATTCATACGTATTTTGAACATGTACGTTATCGTCGGCAGTACCGTGACAAAGCAATAAATTTCCTTTTAATTTGTCAGCCCAGTTCAACGGAGCATTTTCCTCATATCCTTTTTCGTTTTCTTTGGGTGTACGCATATACCGTTCCGTGTAGATGGAATCGTAGAATTTGTAATGAGTTACCGGAGCGACGGCGATGGCTGTTGTGAAAATATCATTTCCTTTCATGATACAGAGGGACGACATAAAACCACCGTAACTCCATCCCCAAATACCGATGTTTTGCTTGTCGATGAAAGGTTTTTCTGCCAGCCATTTAGCGGCAGCAATCATATCGTCACTTTCCAGTTTACCCAATTGCATATAGGTGCATTTGCGGAATTCTTCGCCGCGTGCTGCTGTCCCTCTGGGATCGATACAAGCTACTGCGTATCCTTCCTGTGCCAGATAATTCAACCAGTTGACGCCTCCCCAGCTATTTTTTACCTGTTGGGAGTTCGGGCCGCTGTATTGGGTGATAAGTAAAGGATATTCTTTGTTCGGGTCGAAATCCAGCGGTTTCATGATCCAGGCGTTCAGCATGGTTTTACCGTCGGCTGCCGGAATTTGTATGAATTCTTTCGGCGCAATGGCATAACCTTTGATGGTTTCCTGGGCCTGTTGGTTGTCTTCCAATACGCGTACCAGCTTATTCTTCGCATTATATAAACTGATTACCGGCGGTGTGTCTATGTTGGAGAATGTATTGATATAATACTGGTATGTTTTACTGAAAGTAGCGTTGTTCCAACCTTTGTTAGGGGTTAATTTCTTTTTTTGTCCTTTGCTGTCTACGGAATAAACATATTTTTCCAGAGGTGATTCCTCATAAGATGAGAAGTAGAACGTTTTTGTCGCGGGGTTATAGCCGTAGAAGTCTGCAATGTCATAGTTTCCGGAAGTGATGGCCTTCTTTTCATGTCCGGCCATATCGTAAAGGTATATGTGCATATATCCGTTTTTCTCACTGGTAATGATAAAGTGTTGGCCGTCTTCCGGAAATACCAGGTTGTCAAAATTGCTTTCGGCAATGTAATATTTATTTTCTTCCCGGTAAAGGATGTTGGATTTTCCGGTACGGGCATTGGCCAATAGGATTTCCATCTTGTTTTGCAGACGATTCAGGCGAATGATAGCCAGTTTTTTAGGATCCTGTGTCCAACGGATACGGGGAATATAGATATCTTGTTCCTCACCGATATCCATTGTCATCGTCGTTTTATCCTGTATGTCATATACATGTACCGAAACCAGTGAGTTGGCTTCACCGGCTTTGGGATATTTGTAGCTGTATACCGAAGGATATAGTTCGTTTTCTTTCAATGCCGGGGCTTGTCCTTCGAACATATTCATCGGGAATTCTTTGACGGCAGATTCGTCAAAACGGATGAAAGCCAGTGCCGAGCCGTCGGGAGCCCATTCAAAAGCCTTATTGAAAGAAAATTCTTCTTCGTATACCCAGTCGGGGGCTCCGTTGATGATGTGATTGTATTTGCCATCGAATGTGATTTGCCGTTCAGTGCCGAAACGCAGGTCGTGAATGAAGAGGTTGTTATCACGCATAAAAGCGATACGTAAACCGTCAGGAGAGAAAGTCGCCAGACGTTGACTGCCGTTTTCCGAAAGAGGTTTCAGTTCTTTATTTTTAAAATCATAGATATAATAATCGGCAGTATAGGAGTGGCGGTATATGGGATTGACATTCGTACTGATGAGAATCCGGCTTTCGTCGTTGTTGAATGTGTAGTTCGAAATGTATTTTACCGGACTGTTCTCAATCGTTTTCAGGTCTACTAATGTTTCGACCGGTTGGCCTGTCTTATAACTGTATTTTACAATTTGGGTTCCATTATTGGCTAATACAGTATAATGTGCCCCGTCATTCATGGAGCGGATGCCATAGACTCCTTTGGTTCGGAAAGTTCCGTTCACAAAAAAATCGTCCATGCTTAATTTTTTTTGCTGGGCGTAGGAAGATACCCCTAAACTAGTTAAAATCAGTAAAATAAAGATGTAGTATATACGTTTCATCATTAAAAATTATTTGTGTTTTATCAATCGAGCCTCAAAGGTTTAAAAAAAAAAGATGTTTTCAAAGATTTTCTTTCGATAAAGTTTCTCATTTTCCCGGAAATCTCTGCCGGACGAAGCGGATTTTTTTGGACGTGGGAACACAAAAATCCTACGATTTTGATTTACGATTTTTCTTCGGCAGGCGAAGGTTGTGGAGCCAATCTGAAATCTAAAATCATAAATCTACAATAAATAGCTTTATCTTTGCAAAAAATTCAGTATATGAACCGCAGGATTCTTCGTTTGGCCATACCTTCTATTGTATCCAATATCACTGTTCCTTTGTTGGGACTGGTCGATGTGGCTATTGTGGGGCATTTGGGGACGGCTGCCTATATCGGAGCAATTGCTGTCGGAGGTTTGTTGTTCAATATTCTGTATTGGAATTTCGGTTTTTTACGGATGGGCACCAGTGGCCTGACTTCCCAGGCCTATGGCAGAAAAGATGCAAATGCTCAGATTCGGGTGTTGGCACAGGCAATTGCTGTGGGATTGATTTCAGCAATTGTCATACTGATTTTACAATATCCGATAGAACGTTTGGCTTTTTATTTTCTCGATACGAGTAGGGAGGTTGAACAATATGCGGTAACTTATTTCCGGGTTTGTGTATGGGGGGCACCGGCAGTATTGTCGATGTACGGATTTAAGGGGTGGTTTATCGGTATGCAGAATTCCCGTTACCCGATGTATATTGCAATTGCAGTTAATGTAATTAATATTGCCTGCAGTCTCTTTTTTGTTTTCGGATTGGGTATGAAGGTTGAAGGGGTTGCTTTGGGGACTGTCGTTGCCGAGTATTCGGGATTGTGTATGGCAATATGGCTGTGGAGAAAAGAATACGGTTTTCTTCGTTCGCGGTTTGTTTGGCAGGAAAGTATACGATTCGGTGCGATGCGTCGTTTTTTTGCCGTAAACCGGGATATTTTTTTGCGTACGCTTTGTTTGATTGCTGTAACGACTTTTTTTACTTCCAGTGGTGCCCGTCAGGGAAATGTGATTTTAGCCGTGAATACGCTGTTGATGCAATTATTTACTCTTTTTTCATATGTTATGGATGGATTCGCCTATGCGGCAGAAGCTTTAGCCGGTCGTTATATCGGTGCCTGTAATTTAAAGCATTTGCGTCATGCTGTGCGGAATTTATTCGGTTGGGGAATAGGCTTGTCCTTGTTGTTTACATTATTATACGGAATAGGAGGGAAACACTTTTTGGAAGTATTGACCAATGAAAAGGAGGTGATTGTTGTTGCCGGGGATTATTATTATTGGGTATTGGCTGTTCCTTTGGCCGGTTTTGCAGCTTTTTTGTGGGATGGAATCTTGATCGGTGCAACTGCTACCCGCCAGATGTTGTGGTCTATGGCTGCTGCTGCCGCAGTATTTTTTCTGATATACTACGGATTTTCAGGAGATGTTGATAATCATGTGTTATGGTTAGCTTTCCTCGCTTATTTATTCATACGTGGTTTGATGCAAACTATTTTGGGGCGAATTATATTTACACCTGCCTATTTGAAAAAAATGTCTTGTAAATGAGACAAGAGATGTTGTAAAGTAAGATATGTAAAATAAAATTTTATTATAAAAACAAAAATCTTATCTTAATTTTTTATTATCTATTGTTTATTTCCCAAAAAGTTATATTTTTATAAAGTACAATGCGCGTCTTGTAACTCTTCTATTCCTGTTCGGCAGGTTACTTGATTAAGATATCTTTGTATATCGGTGTTTTTATATTAATTTTTAGCTTATGAAGTGGTTAATTATCATTGTTATAATGGTAGTTCTCGGGGCGTGTCGTCGCGATTCGGAGCCTTGGTCTGAAGATGATCCGAAGCAAGAAGTTGCCGTTGTCGTGAGAACGGGTAGCAGTGTCGGTGCATTTTCACCGGTGAATTATCAGTTGTTTGTTTATGATGAGCAGAAACAGGAAACCGACTTTTGTGAAGTCCCTCCGGAAGCCGGAGATGCCCGTCGGTTCAGATGGAAATTGTCTCCCGGCACATATACCGGTTTTTGTATGGTGAATGTTGTCAATCAGACGGTTTTGGAATACAGTAAATCGAAGACTCCGGAACAAATATTCGTGAAATTAGAAAAAAATGCCGGGAATTATACGGAAGCTGCAGATTATTTATTGGGGCAGGCGGATTTTACAGTGACTGAGGGAGAGCCGGTGCCGGTGGTTTTCGATATGCAACGCAAAGTGGCACAGTTGCGGGTTATTGTTGAAAATGTGCCGGAAAATTTGACAGATCTGACAATTCATGTATTTTCAATTCCTTTGAAAATGAATTTACTGGGAAATTATACAAGTGAGACGGGTACTTTGATTAAAACAGCCGGAATTTCGGTTGCGGGTATTTCCACAACCGGGATTTTACTGTTTCCGCCTGTAGGAGAGAGTGGGTTGATGTTGTCTTATAGGGTCGGGAATACACCTTATCAAACTCCTGTACGTTCGATACAGACATTGACGGCGAACCGGATAACGGAGATAAAAGCTGTATTCGGGAGTATACCGGGTTCGGAATGGGTTGGATTTGAAACGGAAATATACGATTGGGAAGAAACGATTGTCCGGGAAAGAGATTGGTATATTGATATACCGCCCGATGTGTGCAAAGGGGTAGGAAATGGGGTTAACTTGATACAAAACGGTGATTTTGAAGGAGGAGTAACGGAAGGGATACCGGAACACTGGAAATTGGATGCCAACGGAACGGATAAGAAAAGTGTGGTTGTCGATGCTCCGGTTTATCAGGGGAATAAAGCTGTCCGGTTGGAGGGGAAGACCTATTTGTACCAGGATGTACCGGTTTCTGAAGGACGATGTTACCAATTGCGGATGTATGTGAGAGCCGATGTTGCGGAGGTGAAGTGGCGGGTGTGGTGTACCTGGATGGCCGGAAACCGGAGTCTGGCTTCGGAAGAAATACGTTCTTCGGCCTATGGCTATCAGACCGAGGGGTATGTTGATGTATTCAGAAACGGGATTTTCAGGGCTCCGGCCGGAACAACTAAATTGCGAATGGAGGTCCGGACATATATGTCGTCATGGACAGGGGGAACCGGACTGTATGTGGATACCGTGGCGGCGGAATTGGTAGAATAGTTTTTATTGTGGTGTGATCAGAGCCTGTGGTCGTAAAAGACCACAGGTTTTTTTATTTTTTCTGTCTTATTTATGGATAACATTCTTATCTTTGTTAATATTGAAAAAACAGTTGATTTTTATATGAAACGTATAGAAATTATCCTGGGAGATATTACGAAATTGCAAGTAGATGCGATTGTCAATGCTGCGAATACGACTTTATTGGGCGGTGGCGGAGTTGATGGGGCGATACATCGGGCAGCCGGTCCCGGGCTTTTGGAAGAATGCCGGAAATTACAGGGATGCCCGACCGGAGAAGCAAAAATTACCGGAGGATATTGCTTGCCGGCTCGTTACGTCATTCACACGGTAGGCCCGGTATATCGGGACGGTAAACAGGGAGAGCCTGAGTTACTTGCCTCTTGTTATCGCAACAGTTTGCGATTGGCTGTGGCTCATCATTTGAAAACCCTGGCATTTCCTTGTATCAGTACGGGGGTATATCGTTTTCCGAAAGGTAAAGCAGCCGGTATTGCACTACGGGAAATAGGTGATTTTTTGGTACATCATACGGATTTTGAAAAAATAACGGCCGTTTGTTTTGAAGAGGAGGATTACCGGTTGTATTGGCAGCTCGTAAAGAAAATGGGGTTAGAAAGCTAAATCTAAAAATATAGGGATTATGGAAAAGCAGTATTGTTACAAATATCCGCGTCCTGCTTTGACAACGGATTGTGTTGTTTTCGGTTTCGATGGAGCGGATTTGAGTGTTTTACTGATCCGGCGGGCAAATGAACCTTTTCAGTATGCGTGGGCATTTCCCGGTGGTTTTCTGGAAATGAACGAGACGGTGGAGGAAGGTGTATTGCGGGAATTACGGGAGGAAACCGGTATTATACCGGCTTTTACCGAACAGGTAAAAGTCTTTTCGGCAGTAGACAGAGATCCGCGGGGACGTATTATTACCGTGGCTTTTTATACTTTGGTAAAAATGCAGGATTATGTACCTGAGGCCGGAGATGATGCTTCCCGGTGTAAATGGTGTCGTGTTGACGAGTTGCCGCCTTTGGCGTTCGATCATGAAGAAATATTGCAGGCGGCATTGGTGAAATTACAGGAGCGTCTGCATTTGACAGCCGATGACAGGGGAGCTGTAGAGACTTCATTTTCTGCTCCGGTATTACAACGTTTGTATGACGCAATCGCCAATAGCCGGGAATAGTCCGGAATTGTAAATGATCCGGATTTTTGATCCTGAATTTTCGGGAAAAATCATGTCGGTCTTTTATTTGGGGTTTACAATCGGTTGAGGCTTGTTCTTCGATTTGGATTGTGAATCTGTATTTTGTGTACGTTCAGTAACGTTTGCATAGATTTTAATTGTATTCCGGAAATCTATCATATAACTTTTTTAAAAATATTGTACCTTTGCGAAGATTATGGAAAAATGTAAAGCATTGATTATCGCGGTAGATGGACACTCGTCCACGGGAAAAAGCACTGTAGCAAAATTATTGGCCACCCGTCTCGGGTATGTATATATCGACACCGGTGCCATGTACCGGGCGGTTACATTGGCCGCTATGCGCAACGGATTGATCAACGGTGAATATGTGGATGAAGAAAAGCTGCGTATTTGCCTGAAAGATCTGGTTATTGATTTCAGATATAATGAGGGACATGCCCGGAATGAAATTTATTTGAACGGAGAAAATGTAGAGGAGAGAATCAGAGGGATGGAAGTGTCCGGAAATGTGAGTTTGGTTGCCAGAATAGGTTTTGTAAGGACTTATCTGGTGGAGCAGCAACGGGAAATGGGGAAGACCGGAGGCATTGTCATGGACGGCAGGGATATCGGGAGTGTGGTGTTTCCGAACGCAGATGTTAAATTCTTTATGACGGCTTCACCTCAGGTGAGAGCAATGCGTAGATATAAGGAATTGACGGCAAAGGGAGAGGCGGTTGATTATGCCGAGGTGGAGGAAAATGTGAGAAAGCGGGATTATATCGATGAACACCGGGAAGAGAGCCCTTTGAAGAGAACAGAAGATGCTGTTTTAATTGATAACAGCAATATGACGATAGAAGAGGAAGTTCAGGTTATGATGGCTGTTATCGAAAAAAAGAAATGTTGATCCGTTGTATTTTTTCGGATTATGGATATGCGGGTTGAGATAGATGAAAATTCGGGTTTTTGTACAGGTGTCGTAAATGCGATCTGTAAAGCAGAGGACGAACTGAAAAAAGGAACTCTTTACTGTATCGGGGATATTGTGCATAATAACCTGGAAATGGAGAGACTGGAGAAGAAAGGCTTGAAGACGATCGGACACGAGGAATTTGCAGGGTTGAAAAATTGCAGGGTATTGTTCCGGGCGCATGGAGAACCGCCTTCTTCTTACCAACGGGCCTTGGCCAATGGGGTTGAAGTGATCGACGCTTCCTGTCCGGTCGTATTGAATTTGCAGAAACGTATCCGTGAAGCTTATGAAAAGATAAAACCTGCAGGCGGACAGGTGGTGATTTACGGTAAGCGGGGACATGCGGAGGTGAGCGGATTGGTAGGACAGACAAACGGGGAGGCGATTGTTGTGGAGACGGAAGCAGATCTGGTACAGGTTGATTTCAGTAAGCCGGTGGTGTTGTTTTCCCAGACGACGAAGAGTCTGGACGGGTTCCGGAATATAGCCGGAATTATACAGGAGAAGGGACAGGATGAGGTGGTTGTTTATGATACGATTTGCCGAAAGGTGGCGAACCGAATTCCGCAGTTGATAAATTTTGCAAAAATGCATGATGTTATTATTTTTGTGAGCGGAAAAAAAAGCTCTAACGGCAGGCAATTATTTGCTGTGTGTAAAGAGGTTAATGAAAGGACATATTTTGTGCAGGATGTGCGGGATTTGAAAAAAGAGATGTTCTTGGGGGCAGAAAGCGTTGGGATCAGTGGGGCGACATCGACGCCATTGTGGGTAATGGAAGAAATTCAAAATGTGATAAAAAAGCAAGAATAAAAATATTCTTCAAGATAGAGTTAACATAGAAAGTAAAATTTTATATCTATTATGGGAAAAATTAAAAGAATCGGAGTTCTTACATCGGGTGGGGATGCACCGGGGATGAATGCTGCTATTCGTGCAGTGGTGAGATCTGCCATATACTATGGTTGTGAAGCTTACGGTATATATGGGGGATATCAGGGGTTGATCAATGGGGATATCAAACGGATGAAATCCTATGACGTAAGCAATATTATCCAGCGGGGGGGAACGATTTTGAAGTCTGCCCGTAGTACTGAATTCCGTACGCCGGAAGGAAGAACAAAGGCTGCAGCGGTGTTGGCAGAACACAAGATCGATGCTTTGGTGGTTATCGGTGGTGACGGTTCGTTTACCGGAGCCCGTTTATTGATTCAGGAGCACGATATTCCGGTAGTCGGTATTCCGGGTACGATCGATAATGACTTATACGGAACCGATTCGACGATCGGGTATGATACGGCTGTTAATACGGCTGTAGAAGCTGTGGACAAAATTAAGGATACCGCCAGTGCACACAACCGTTTGTTTTTTGTGGAGGTAATGGGACGTGATGCCGGTTTTATTGCTTTGCGGACGGCTATCGCTACGGGAGCAGAAGCCGTATTGGTGCCGGAGATAGATACTGATATTGCAGACCTTGAATCCTTCCTTGCCAAAGACTACGATCCGACGAAATCCAGCGGTATTGTTATCGTAGCGGAAGGAGAAAAAGAAGGGGGAGCCTACAGTGTAGCGGATAAGGTTTCCAAAGCTCATCCGGAATATGATATCCGGGTGTCTGTACTCGGACATATGCAACGCGGCGGATCGCCTTCGGCTTTTGACCGTGTATTGGCCAGCCAATTGGGGGTTGCTGCGGTAGATGCTCTTATGGATGATCAGAAGAGTATTATGGTCGGTATCATGAATAAAGAAATTGTTCATGTGCCTTTCAATAAGACGATTAAAAATTCCAAAGGGTTAAATCCGGAATTATTGAATCTGGTGAGGGTTTTATCGAACCGATAAAAATACATTGTAATATTGATAAAGCCGGGAATGTTTCAGTCCCGGCTTTATTGTTTTATGCTGCTTCAATTATACATTCATTTCCGATTTATACTCCTTTTTCATCATTCGGGTTGGGGGGAGTGTATCATCTGGAATTTAGTCGTTTTGATCGGTGGGCTGAGGCAGAAAAACCCGTGTCCAATATTCTTTTCCCTGCAAAGGAGGATCAATCGATTGAAAACTGATTACCAATAGATTGGCATTGAGGAATTTAAAGTGAATTGTAATATCTTTTCCGGATAATTTAGGGTTCATAATTGATTCTGAGACACTTTCTACATAGGTACTGTCTGATGTTTGGGTATAGGTACCGTTTGAGGTGATGACAGATGCATGACCGGATGTATTCAGGGCCAGATTTGTGAAACGATTGTCCGTTGAAAGAATTTTCATATAAGGTCCGGCCGTAATACTGTATTTTTCGTTATCGGATGTGTTATTGAGTCTGCATATTTGCCATATACCTTGTAATGTTGTTCCGGTATCGTTGCTGTTTTCAATATCGGAAGTAGATGACATAGAAGGTGTTATTTGGGAGGTAATCGGAAGCGTGTATATGACGGGTACTTTTTTTCCTTTATTTTCTCCCGGATATTCCGGCATCTGGTCGGCAATGTAATAGGTTCCGTTTTCACGCGTCATATTGTTTTGTGGTTGAGCGGATAATTCTTGGCAATAGGATAGTAATAGTAAGAAGGAGATAACGATTTTCATACGATGAATTTTAATTTGGTAATTAATAACTTGAAACTGTTTGTGTTGTAAAAATAAATAAAATATGGAGAAATGAAAGAATTATTTTAGTGTGAAGATGATTTCAGGATTTTTTATTATTATGAAAACGGTTATTTTTCTTCTTTTCTGTTGTCAGAAAAAAGCGGTTCTTATTTTTTCAGATGTCTGAAAAAGGCGTAATTTTGAGCAGGAAAAGAGAATAACGGTGAAATTTGCAGATATAATTATACCATTGGCTGTAGAAGGGGTTTTTACCTATGCTGTACCTGTTACTTTGGAGGAAAAAGTGGGGGAAGGCAAACTTGTCATTGTATCTTTTGCCGGAAATAAAAAATATACGGGTGTCGTATGGCGGATTCATGAGAAACAACCAGTCGGCTATAAGGTTAAAAATATAGAGGCTGTAACGGATGATCGTCTGCAATTGTCCGGGGTGCATTTACAATTTTTATTTTGGATGGCCGAATATTATATGGCTTATCCGGGAGAGGTGCTTCGGGCTGCTTTACCGGTTGTGTTCCGTTTGGAAAGTTTTACGGCGGTTACATTGGGGGATACGGAGATTGATTTCGATGATCTGACTGATAATGGACAGGCATTGTTGCGTTTTTTACGACCGGGGCAATATGTCGCTATGCGGGAAATAGAGAAATATCTCGGTATCAAAAACGGGATGGGGCTTGTCAAATCCTTGCTGGATAAAGGATATATACAAATCAAAGAAACAATAGACGAGATTTTCCGGGAAAAGACCGAAAAATGGATACTTTGGGCGCGTCCTTATGCGGAAGAGGAACTTTCCGGTATTCTCGATGCTTTGAGGCGGGCTTCGGGGCAGTATAAAATGTTGTGCCGGTGGATAGAAGCAGGGAAAGAACAAATGGAAAAACAGCATTTTTTGAAGCAGTCGGGTGGTTCTGCTGCAATTCTGAAATCACTTTGTGAAAAGAATATCCTGAAAATCGAAGAGCGAAAAGTGAGTCGTTTGGGGGAAGATAAAGCCGGGGAACAGCAGGCAAATCCGCTTTCATTGCAACAGGAGTCCGCTATAAAGCAGATCAGAGATTATTTTACGTCCAAAGATTGTGTTTTATTACGGGGGGTTACTTCGTCCGGAAAAACAGAGGTATATATTCATCTGATCCGGGAATATATATCCCGGGGTAAGCAGGTGTTGTACATGTTACCGGAAATAGCTTTGACGGTTCAGATTATACGACGTTTAAGACGGGTTTTCGGGGATACTATCGGAATTTATCATTCCGGAATGCCGGATAATATAAGGGCTGAATTGTGGAAAAAGCAATCCGGTCCGAAACCTTATCCGGTGATTTTAGGGGTTCGGTCTTCGTTGTTTTTACCTTTTCAGAAATTGGGACTGGTGATTGTGGACGAAGAACATGATCCTTCCTATAAGCAAAAAGAACCGGCTCCACGTTATCACGGACGGGATGCAGCCATTATGCTGGCCAATTTGTGTGGAGCGAAAGTGTTGCTGGGATCAGCGACACCTTCTTTTGAAAGTTACTATAATACGAAAACCGGTAAATACGGCTATGTACAATTGACTTCCCGGTACGGGGATATCCGGATGCCGGAACTTTTGTTGGCCGATCTGGCTGAGTATCGTCGTAAAAAACTGATGAAAGGAGTATTTTCACCGGTTTTGATTCAGGAAATGCAACGGACGTTGAATGAAGGAAATCAGATTATCCTTTTTCAGAATCGTCGGGGGTATTCGACATATTTGCAATGTGATTGTTGTGGTTCTATATTGAAATGCAGTCATTGTGATGTCAGTATGACTTATTATAAACAACGCGACTTGTTAAGTTGCCGGTATTGCGGAAGTATAAAGAGGAACGTATCACTTTGTACGGAATGCGGAAAAGGCCATTACCGTCAAAAGACGCCCGGTACGGAGCGGGTGGAGGAAGAAGTGGCTGCACTGTTTCCGGATGCCAGAATTGCCCGTATGGATTTGGAAGTCATGAGCAGTAAAGCAAAGTATCACCGGGTTATTCATGATTTTGAGGAGGGTAAGACGAATATACTTGTCGGAACTCAAATGGTTTCTAAGGGATTGGATTTTGCTAATGTTAAATTGGTGGGTGTCATCGATGCGGACAGTATGGTTAATTTCCCGGATTTCCGTTCAGAGGAAAGGGCGTATTGTATGTTGATGCAAGTGGGGGGACGTAGCGGAAGAAAAGGGGAGCAGGGAAAAGTCATTGTTCAGACTGCCGATCCCGATAACCGGGTGTACCGAATGGTGATGAACGGTGATTACGATGTATTTTATACGGAGATTGCCACCGAACGGGAACAGTTTGTTTATCCTCCTTTTTGCCGGTTGATTCAGGTGGAGTTGAGACATAAGGAGGTGGTGGTGGTGAGAAATGCGGTGAATCTACTGGTGGGCCGTCTACGGGTGGAGCTGGGGCGTCGTGTATGGGGGCCTGCCGTGCCGGAAGTTAGTAAGATCGGTGAAATGCACCGGGTACAATTATTGATTAAAATCGAATATAAGGTCTCTCTTTCCAGAATAAAATCTTTTCTTAAGGAAGAATTATCGGCTTTGCAGTCGGACAAAGGATTTACCGGGCTCCGGGTGTACTGTGATGTCGACCCTCAGAATTGATGCTCCAGTTTTCTGGGTCAGTAAAGCGAAGTAAAACCGGTTGCCAGGGCCCACAGTAAGGTACTTACCGAAAGAAATTTGAGTTGAGGATCGAGTTGCTTACCGGAGTAACGATACATTTTTTGCAGGTGGATGATGAAGAGCGGGACGACAATAAGATACCCCCAGTTTAGTAAATGAGTATAAGTCGTCAAGGTGTAAATGACCATACACAGAATTCCGCCGGCGATGAGAATCATATGGTAAGTTTTGGCTTTTTTTTCTCCGATAAGTACCGGTATCGTTCGTTTACCGCACTGTGCATCATTTTCGATGTCACGGGTGTTGTTGATATTTAAAACACCTGTCGTCAGGAACCCGATGGAGGTAGCCGGAAGTAATATATCCGGATTCAATTGATGGGTCATCAGGTAATAGGCTCCCAATGTGCTGACCCATCCGAAAAACAGAAAGACGAATATATCCCCCAATCCCCGGTAGCCATACGGATTTTTACCGATTGTATATTTTACGGCAGCTATGGCGGCTGCACCGCCGATGAATAGCATAAGAATACTTTTGTAGCTGAGTAATGAATGGAAAGCCGTAAGAATAAGGACGGTTCCGCTTAGTATTGCAAGTAAAATAAAGATAATAATCAACCGTTTAAAATCTTTGGTGGTGAGAATTCCGGATTGTAAGGCCCTGACAGGTCCCAGACGATCGGCATTGTCCGTACCTTTTTGCATATCTCCCAGTTCGTTGGCCAGGTTACTCAGGATCTGGAGGCACAGTGTTGTCAGGATGGCCAGGCAGAATACCGTTGGATTGAAATAACCGTCCGATTTTGCCAAAAGGGAACCGAGAATAATACCGGAGATTGACAGCGGTAAGGTTCTTAGCCGGAAACTGCTGATGTAATATTTTATTTTTTTCATTGTGCAAAAATAACGAAATTACATACGAAAACGTGCCCTTCATGTATTTTTAATGAAAGGCACGCTGGGATGTATTGTGGATATTTTACCAGTCGATGTCGGTGCGGTTTACCGGCATGGTCATACAACGTGCGCCGCCTCCGCCGCGCGGCAGTTCCGAGCCGTCGATGGTAATGACATATCTGGGATAGTGTCCGAGATCGACGTGTCCGTCGATTACGTCATTGGCCTTGATAATTTCGAAACCGGCTGTGTTCATGGCTTCCATGGTATAGTTGTTACGGGCATATCCCAGGACTTGTCCCGGTCCGACACAGAAGAAATTAGCACCGCTGTGCCATTGTTCTCTTTCCTGATTCCATTCGTCGGTACCGCCGCAGAATACAGGTTCCAGGTCCATACCGAGTTTTTTTAAGGCACTGAGAAGATTCTTCTCTGTACGTATACCCAACAACTTTCCGTTTTGTATTTTTATATGTACGGTCTGGTAATTTCCCGGATTCATAATCAAGGGTTCGAATACCATACATTTATCGCGATCCAGAAGGGTGAAAACCATATCCAGGTGAATAAAGGATTCCGGCGTATGCGGTAATTGCTGTACAATGATGTGCTGTATTTTTTCGGTTTTCCGTTTGATGAATTCGTACATCAGCAGATCGATAGCCTGTGTACTGGTACGGGCTCCGTTGCCGATGATCAGGATATCTTCCCGGGCTACCAAAACGTCGCCGCCTTCTACAGTCCGGATACGATTTGCTGATCCGGGAATAGGAGGAATAGTCAGTGTCGATGTTTTAAATTCCGGGGTGAAATCAAATATTGAACGCATGATTACCGATTCCCGGTCCCGGATAGCGTTGGCCATACGGCCGATCAATACCTCGTTGTTGACACTCATGGAAGCATCCCGGGTAAAGAGTAAATTATGCATCGGACGTAATGCAAACCAATCTTTGCTTAAATATTTGGTCAGATTATCCTTTACCATTTCCACGCCTTCGATGAGCAGACGGGAGAGGCTTTCTGCATTTTCTTCCATCAATTGTTCTTTCAGACTGCCTTTGGGGGCTTGTTCTCCGATGAAAGGCTCTATTTTTTCGATGCGCTCCAGTACTTCCGCTTTGATTTTTTCATCTTTCAGTATATTGCATAAAAGGTCTTTTACCTCGAAAGTACGGGTCAGTTTCGATAAAACACCTTTGATTTGCTTGTATTCATCCCGGGCAATCGAAAGATTGATAATATCGCTGTAAAGCGCTCTTTCGGCATTTTCCGGAGTCATGTTCTCAACTTCTTCACCGGGCGTATGAATGATCACACCGTTTAATTTCCCGATTTCCGATTTGACATTTACTTCTATAATATCTTTCATAAATTTATTTTGAATTACTACTGTAAATCGTTTAGACAAAAGTAGATTATAATTCATTAATAACCTTATAATTACATCTTATAATTATGCAAATAGCGGAAATAATTATGCACTTAAACGGAAGAATTTTATATTTGATTTGAACGAATTTCAGGAATTGACTTTTAAATGTTAAATTCGCGGCTGAATGAGATAAACTAAAATATATTTATAACGTTATATTATTATTATGCGAAAAAATTTTTATATGGCAGCACTACTATTGATAAGTATGTCTTGTACACAAAAGGAGACGAATCCGTTGTTGAAGGATTTTACTACTCCTCATCATACGCCTCCTTTTGATTTGATTAAGACGGGTGATTATATTCCGGCTTTCGACGTATCGATTGAGGCGGCAAAAAAGGAAATAGAACAAATAGCGTCTTCTGCGGAAGCTCCTGATTTTCAAAATACAATTGTGGCTCTGGATGCCGCAGGAGAAAAATTGGGAAGGGTTTCTGCTATTTTTTTCAATCTCAATTCTGCCAATACAAATGATGAGATGCAGAAGATAGCCCAGGAAGTTTCACCTAAGCTGACGGAATTCAGCAATAGTATTTATATGAATCCGCAACTTTTCGAACGGGTGAAACAGGTTTATGAGAATAAAGCAAATTTAAATCTGAATCCGGAACAGACGACTTTGCTGGAGGATACCTGGAAGTCATTCATCAACGGAGGCGCTAATCTGGAAGGAGAAGCCAAAGAGCGTTTTAAAGCGATTTCAATGGAACTTTCCGGTTTGGGACTGAAATTTGAAGAAAATCTTTTGGCCGAGACCAATGATTTTGAGTTACTGGTAACGGACGAAAAAGATCTGGCCGGGTTGCCTGAAAGTGTAAAGGAAGCTGCTGTTGCCGCAGCCAAGGAAAAGGGAAAAGAAGGTTGGCTGTTTACCTTGCATGCTCCCAGTTACGGTCCTTTCCTCAAATATGCCGATAACCGGGATTTGCGGGAAAAAATGTACCGGGCTTATAATTCCCGTTGTAACCGGGCCAATGATCGTAACAATGGAGAGATTATCCGTCAGATTACCGCTTTACAACTTGAAAAAGCGAAGATTATGGGGTATCCGACCTATGCCGATTATGCCTTGACTAACCGGATGGCTTCTTCTCCTGCTGAAGTAAATACATTTTTACAGCAACTTTTAGAGGCTTCTCATTCCCAGGCTTTGAAAGAGAAGAAAGAGGTGGAGGAATTTGCCCGTAAAAACGGTTTTACCGGGAAATTACAACGTTGGGATTGGGCTTATTATTCCAATAAATTGAAACAGGAGAAATATGCGCTCGATGACGAGATGTTAAAGCCGTATTTTAAACTGGAGAATGTTCAGAGAGGCGTTTTCGATTTGGCAAATACGCTTTACGGCCTGACATTTAAGGAGGTAAATAATATTCCTAAATATCATGAAGATGTGCAGACTTTTGAAGTGTATGACCGTGACGGTTCGTTTTTATCTGTACTGTATACTGATTTTTTCCCTCGTGCCAGCAAAAGTGGCGGGGCATGGATGACGGAATTTTTGTCACAGCACGTCCGGGATGGAAAGGATGTACGTCCACAGGTTTCGTTGGTTATGAATTTCAGTAAACCTACGGCGACTAAACCTTCATTGCTGACTTTTGACGAGGTAACGACTTTATTGCATGAGTTCGGACATTCTTTGCATGGTATGTTGTCCCGCAATACCTATAACGGAACCGGCGGAACCAATGTTTACCGGGATTTTGTGGAACTTCCTTCTCAAATTATGGAAAACTGGGCTTTGGAAAAAGAATGGTTGGATAAATGGGCGGTACATTATGAGACGGGTGAAAAAATTCCGCAGGAATACATTGAAAAGATCCGCAAATCAGCCAATTTCCTGAGCGGATATTTGAGTGACCGTCAATTGAGCTTCGGTATGGTAGATATGGCATGGCATACAATTACGGCCCCTGTAACTGATTCTATCGTGGATTTTGAGAGAAAGGCCATGCAGCCGACAGAAATTTTCCCGGATGTGGAAGGAACTTGTTTTTCAACGGCTTTCGGGCATATTTTCGGAGGTGGATATGCTGCCGGATATTATAGTTATAAATGGGCTGAGGTATTGGATGCAGATGCTTTTTCGGTATTTAAGAAAAACGGTATTTTCGATGCCGCAACGGCGGAAGCATTCCGTAAGAATATTCTGGAGAAAGGGGGATCTGAGCATCCTATGACGCTTTATGTACGTTTCCGCGGTCAAAAGCCGACGGTAGATGCTTTGCTTGAAAGAAGCGGTTTGAAATAAAATACAGGACTTTGTTATGTCTGAACGAGGGCGTCAATCACATGACACCCTCGTTTTATTTGTTTTCGGCCCAAGGTGAAGCTTTCTAAGTTACCTGATGATGATTCGTTTTAAAAGATTGTCGTTTTTTATAAGGATGAAAGCTTGTCCATTTAAATGTTCGTATAAAGTTACTTTATCGTTGTGAAAGGTGATTTTTGAAATAAAGAAATTTTCTCCGTTTTTTTTGATGGTTTTTTTATCAATGAGTTGTACTTTTCCTTTTAGATAGCCATATTCTCTTGCATTATAGCCTTCGATTTCTATTTGAACGGGCATATCATTTTTTATCAGGCTTATATATCTGTAAGGAATATAAAGAGTGGATTCCCATGTTGTATCGGATTTTTTTATAAAATTTTCCGCTTTGACATTTACACTTTCAGGATAAGGAACAAACCAGGCAACAGCCATTATTCCGCATATCAGAATTGTTATTACGGTTATTCCACTCCGGATGATAAAAGGGGGAATCTTACTAATGACATTCCTTACTTTCTCGCTTCTGAGTCCTATATTATCATGTTCTTCCATGTTTTAATTTCCTTTGCTTAGTTTCCTAATTCCAATTGGTTTTTAACGAGATTATAATACGCACCTTTATTTTGGATAAGAGAAATATGATTACCTGTTTCTACGATTTTGCCATTATCGATTACGATAATTTGATCGGCATTTTTGACTGTACTGAGTCTGTGAGCTACAACTATTACGGTTTTACCTTTGTAAAATTCATTCAGATTTTCAACAATTACCTTTTCATTATTTGCATCCAATGCATTTGTAGCTTCATCCAGAAATATATATTCCGGATTTTTATAGACGGCTCTTGCAATAAGAATTCTTTGTTTCTGGCCCTGACTAAGTCCGATACCGTCGCGTCCGATGACCGTATTAAATTTCAACGGCAGGTTCATGACATAGTCCTTGATATTTGCTATTTCAGCGGCTTTTAATAATTTTTCTTTATCTATGTCAGAATCATCCACTGCAATATTTCTTGCAATAGACTCAGAAAAAATAATTCCGTCTTGCATTACCACTCCGCATTTTCGTCTCCATGATTTCAGGTTACATTTATTGATGTTGGTTTGTCCGATCGTAATACAACCTTTTTGAACTTTATAATAACCGAGTAATAATTTAATCATTGTTGTTTTTCCGCTTCCGCTGGTTCCGACTATGGCCGTGACTTTTCCTTTCGGGATGGAAACGTGGATATTGTCGAGTATTTTTTTCGATTTGTGTGGATCATACTTAAAATCAACTTTGTGGAAATAGAGATTCTGGTCGGTATTATTAAAATGCTGTATATGATTTGCATTTGTATCCTCATTTTCCATTTGATGAATTTCATTGATTCTTTCCAGGCTGATTTTTACATCCTGAATGGAATATAAAAATTGCATTAATTGCTCGACGGGTGAATTCAGTTGGCCTATGATATATTGAACAGCTAACATCATACCTAATGTCATTTGCCCTTTAATAACAGCTGTTGCTGCAAGTACGGTAATGACTATATTTTTGATTTCATTAATAAAGATACTGCCGGCTTCCTGTGTTTGTTGGAGTTTTATTAACTTCATGTTGACCTGAAAAAGTTCAGCCTGTACATCTTCCCATTCCCAACGGCGTCGTTGTTCGCAATCTTGTAATTTGATTTCCTGCATGGAGGTGATAAATTCATAAGTTCTGTTATTATTCGTTGCTTGTTTTTCGAAGAATAAATAATCGAGTCGTTTCCTTTTTTTCAGAAAAGCTGCGATCCACAATCCGTAAATAATACTTCCTGCAAGAAAAACTAAAAAAATAACTTTGTTGTAACAGAGTAAGACAATGCCGAAAATGATAAAACCGAGTAAGGAAAACATCACATTTAATATCTGATTTGTAAGGAATTTCTCCACTCGGTTATGATCATTCATACGCTGCATAAGATCACCCATCAGTTTCGTGTCGAAAAAGGACATCGGAAGTTTGAGTAATTTAATAAAAAAATCTGAGACGAGTGATATATTGATTCTCATACTGATATGCAAAAGAATCCATCGACGGATGAAGTCCACAAATGTTCTGCTGAAGATTAACATTAATTGTGCAAGAAGTATAAGATAAATGAAGCTGATATTTTGATGAATAATGCCGACATCTACAATTGCTTGAGTCAGAAAAGGGAAGGCCAACTGTAAAAGACTCCCGATCAATAAGCCGAGGATAATTTGTCCGAAATATTTACGATATTGTTTAATATATCCAAAAAGGAATTTAAATGAACGTTTTTTCGTCCTGTCTTCATTTTTATATTCATAAAAGACAGGGGTTGTTTGCATAAGTATAGCGATACCTATTTCTTCGCCGGATAGTTTGGTACTAAGCCAATGCGAACAAAATTCTTTAAGCGAATATTTTATTAACCCCTGAGCGGGATCGGCAATATAGAACCATTTTTTCTTTTTTATTTTGTATAGTACGACGAAATGGTTTTGATTCCAGTGTAAGATGCATGGAAGAGAAATTTCTGTAAGTTGTTCGACCTTAAATTTTCCACAAAGCGTATGAAGGCCTATCTTTTCCGCAGCTTCACTAATACCGAGAATAGATACGCCCTCATTGGTTGCAAAACAAATCCCGGAAAGTCTGTCAGAAGAAAATTCCTTACCAAAATATTTACAGACCATTCGTAGACAAGTTATGCCGCACTGCATGGCATCATGCTGTTTGTAGAAAGGAAATTCAGCCATAAATAGATTATTTACAAACCAACTTACTTCAGACCGGATCAGCTGTATTCACTGCACAAAGCTTTTAAACGGGATTGAATTTGCTGTTTTTTATCTTCCAAAGGAATATTTAACGGGCATCCGGATATATGCCTGGATTCGATTTTCTTTTGAGAACATATTGTACAAATAGGAAGTATGGGGCAGTTTTTACAATCGGCATTAAATCTGCTATTGATACGTTTTTTGTAATTATCAGTAAAACAAATGGTGCCGTTTGCTGTTAAAACGCCATCCCTTAACTCACTTTTAAAGTCTCTTGCCGTACATTTAAAAATGTCGCCATTGTAATTTACGACAACAGTATTGTCATAATCAGCATAACAGTAAGTAGAAATTGTACCTTTTCCTATCAGGTTACAATGAAATTCTTTTTCCTTTATGAGCTGTTTTATACGTTCTGTTTTGTCTCTCAGTGTTTCCGAATAGGAGGTTTGCCATATCTTTTGTAAAGAAACCGTAATTTGTTTTTTGTAGTCAGAAGCCAGTCTGTCTATATCAAGAATCAGTTCTTCAAAAGAATCGATATTGGTTAAATTGTAATTACAACGGATATTGATTTTAAATCCTTTTTTCAGCGCATTCAATACGTTGGTCAGTATTTTGTCATACGTTCCTTGTGCATTGCGCGTTTTTTTCACCTCGTTATGTTTTATTTTGCCTCCGTCAAATGGAATCTGAAAAGAAATGTCCTGGGTAACTGCCGATAATGCTTCGATTATCGAAGTATTGAGTAAAACTGCATTTGAGGTAAAATGAACTCTGAACTTTTTGTTGTGCAAATCGCAAATTTCTTTTATTTTATATATCAAAGGCAATGCGATTTTTTGAGCTCTGAGTAAAGGCTCTCCTCCAAAGAAGGATAAATCCATGACTTCGACTTTGGGATCGCTTAATTTTTTGCTTACGAGTTTAAGGACAGCATTTTTTGTTTCGTCATTCATATAGCTGTCAGCAATATGGGATTCATAACAATACCAACATCTCAGATTACAGTTTAGTGTCGGATTAATGATCAGTTTAAATGTGGTTGAAGCATTTAGTTTGTCGGTAATCTTTTTCATGACAAAATCTTTCTCGTCGATATTGTCATCGATAATAAATCCTTTATTACTCAATTCCCGGTATAAGTCAGGATGAATAGCCGCAAGTTTATCTACGTGGTGAATATTTTTATCGACTATGTCCAAAAGTTCTTTACACAAAAAGATGATCGAATCGTCTACATAATTATACAATATATATGTATGATCGTCTTTTTGACTTATAAAATTATAACGACTCCAGTTCATAATTGAATAATTTTAGTAGAGGAGTTATAAGCTCCTCTACGTAAGTTAAACTTCGGTTTTACGGTTTTTTAATTTCTTCCGTCGGTTTGGTTTCTTGTGAGGTACAATTTGAGCAACCACAGTTGTCGTTAAACCATCCATCCGAACTTGAGCAATTGCCATTACTAATTGCAGTTGATTCGTCAGTTCTGGATACACTTGTAAAACCACCTTTTAATTGTTCTTTTTCATCTTTTGTTAAAGGCGCAATAATTAAAGCTTTCTTTTCCATATCGCACATTATTTGTTTATTGTCTACTCTTTTATGGATTTTCGACTTCCTCCTTTATTTAGTATCTTCTATTTTTTCGTAACTCTGAATACTTTCTGTCCGTTTGACATTCACTTTTTTACCTCCTTTGAAGAAATACGTAAGCGAGAATCTGATATATTCCTCTTTGGTATTGTTGACCGCACGCGATTCGTATTCCGGGGTGTCGGTCAGCAGTATCCGCCCTTTCCGGTAAGGTTTGAAACGGAATTGTATTTCAAGTTTATTATCAAAGAATCTTTTGTATATATTTCCGCTGACGTCACACACCTGCTTATAAATTCTGTCCATATAGTGATAATCGGGTTCATAAAAGCAATTGATACCCGCTCCGAATGAAGGCGTGAATTCAAAGGTATTATTCAATGCGAAATAGTATTTGTCCTGATTATGGACTGAAAAAGTAGCCGATTCGGCAGAATGTAAAACAAGTCTGGCTATTGCTTTGATTTTCCACCATTTGAAAAGTTGAAAACGTCCTTCTAAGCCAAATAGTTTCAAAGATTGATGGTCTCCGTTCCGGGGTATGCTATAGCTAACATTGGGGCTATCGGGATCGACTTCCGTTGCATAATAAATCTGATCTTTATAATAGATATAACCGCCCATCAGAGAAATTTTATTGAATAATACCATCATTCCCATTACCTGATGGCTGGTTGGTGAAATCAGATCCGGATTTCCCCTTGTATAAAAATTGGGGGATTCATAAAGTTTATAAGGACTTATTAAGCTATAGGGGATATCATCCATCATTCGTTTATATTGTAAATTAATAAGATGTCCTTTTTTCCCGTTTAGCATATACATCAGACTTGCGGAAGGGAAAACTCCCCAATTGCTGTTTTGGGTAGAAGTACCGGTTTCTTCTGCCACATATTTCATTTTATTTTGTTGTACCCTCAAGCCTACTTCATATTGCAGTGCTTTTTTCCGCCCTGAAAAACTGCTGAATATGGCAGGTACATAACCATACATTGTAGAATGTTCGTTTTGGTCGGTATGTATATGATCCGTCAAATGTAATTTTGTCCGGATGTATTGGTAGTCGACTCCTGCAATGAGTTTTGAGTTTTTATTAAAAGGCAGGACAAATGCCGGCTTAATACGAAACATGTCTGTATTTTGCCGGGAGCGGCTGTCTCCGTCTGTTACTATTGTCGGCTCGGTCAGTTGGGATGTCAGTGTCTGACGCTCGTTATTCCGTAGATAATCGGTTGTCAGTGAAAAAGCAGTTCCTTTTTTGCCGATGGTCCAGTTGTAATTGAATGTACCCTGATACATATTATATCGGTAAGGAGAACGGGTTACGGAATGTTGTTCAGCGATTTGTTCGTTTTCTGTAATCTTTGTGTCTGAAATGCGGGTCGGATTTTCATTATTATTCGCATAAAAGAACGATATACCCAAGGTATGATTCGCCTTTATATCATAAGTCAGGCTTAACCGGTCATAGAAATATTTATACCAGTTCCTGTATTTCTCTTTCGAAGAGATAAGGGATTCGCTTTCTTTGAACCAACGGTTGTTTTCGGTATCGCCTATAGCCTGATTATGGCGGAACGATATCACATTGTAAACGTTTAATTTTTTATACTGATAGCTGAATACGTTTGAAATATTTTCGCCCGTATGTCCGTATTCCGGCATTTCCTGAATCTCTGCAAATAAATTTCCCGAATATCCCCCTTCATTTTCTTTTTTTAGTTTAATACGGATAATTCCCCCCTGTGCACTGGCCATTTCATCACTACCGGCCATATAATTGACTTCTACCGATTCGAGGTAGTCAGCGGGTATGGCCTGTAATTCCTGTTCATTTTTTATTTTTACTCCATTCAGGTAGATGGCACTTGCCGATTGGAATAAAATTTTCAAAGAGCCGTCTTCGCTTGTTATACCCGGTAATTGTGTCAATAACTCATCTGTTTTTTTCCCCTTGACAGAACGGTCGTTTTTTAAGTTTACAACATAGCCATTGGGGTTTCTTTTTATTCTTTCAGCCCTGATTACGACATCATTCAACATAAATGCCTGTGGTTTCAGAGTAATAACACGGTTTGATTCAGCCGGTATTATTTTCGTGGTATAACCGATAAGGGTGATCCGGAGGCAGGCGTCGGCCGTTATTTTCTCTTTTATATAAAAATGTCCGTTCACATCACTCACTGTTCCTGTGATAAAAGTGGAATCCGGTAAACTTAAAAGGACGATATTGGCAAACTCAAGAGGATTGTTATGCTCGTCTACAATTTTACCTGTTATTTGCTGTGCAAATAGGATGTTTGAGCTGATCATGATCAGGAAAAGTAATCCTGTGGCTTTCATCGTAATGTGTTTTAAAGGGTTCCTGTATGCAAAGTTCTAAATACTGTTGACTTGTGAATTACACAAAAGTGTAAAACGGTATGTTGTTCTGTGATTTCTACACTTTTGTGTAGTCGGTTAAGCCGTTTCTAATTGCACATTATGTGAAATGTTAAGATTACATAATAGATGACGGTGAGAATTGTAAAATTTACTCAGACCAAACTTTGTAGCATATAGCGGGATCGTTTCAGAACCCAGGTAAATGACGCCCGGCCCCAGGGTGTGAGTTTGAATGCCTAATAATTGCAGTATGCGTAATAGCTTACTATCTGTCTCTGCGATCATACAACCGTGGGTATCACAAATGATCTGGTGTACGGCACATATCATGAGTTGTTTGAATAATAGGATGGAAGACCTGCTATTCAGCGAATCTATTGCAAATCGTCCGATATGCCAGAATGATTTTGCTTCACTACAAGGAATGCATTTTTGTAGATTTATATTAAATATTTTATGAATGGGGAGGCGGGTTATTTTATCCCATTTCATTACCCGGATACACCCGATCAGTTTGCCTCGGTGATTTTCAGCAATGAATAGATAAGCAACGGAGGAAAATTGTAATTCTTCTTTATATACCTTCAATATATCCTCTTCTGTATTTTTCGAACAAACATCATTTGTATGATGTTTATAATTTTCAAGAACGACAAATTTGGCAATAGCGTACAAATAGTTTTTATCGACTTGATAAATGTTGTAATCACCGTTTGTAATAATTAATCGTTTCATATCATTTTTATTTTGATATGTCAAAATTATTTTTCGGTGAATAAAGCATGTTACACAAAAGTGTATTTGAGAAGATGTGAGCGGCATTTCTACACTTTTGTGTATTAATTGTTTGTAGATTTTACATAAATAATATATATTTACAATTGATAAATATTTAAATATATTCAATGACGATAGAAGATTATTTTACAGCCACGAATCTTATACATAATATATCCGAGGAGGAATATGAACGTGTAAAATCATTATCAAAAGTATTTGATGCGATATCCCGGACAACCTATCAGAGTCTTTATATTATCGATTATTATAAAAAGAATTTTTTGTATGTTTCCGATAATCCGTTGTTTTTATGTGGCCATACTTCGGAAGAAGTCCGGGATATGGGCTATTTGTTTTACATACAACATGTTCCGGAAAAAGAACAATCCATGCTGATGGAGCTGAATAAAGCAGGGTTCAATTTTTTTGATAAGCTGGATTTAGAAGAGAGGTTGTCTTATAGCATATCTTATGATTTTCATATTATTTCCGGACGAAAAGCAACATTGATCAATCATAAACTGACTCCTGTTATTTTAACGGATGACGGGAAAATATGGTTGGCGGCTTGTTTTGTATCCTTATCGGCACATGAATCCCCCGGTCATATAGAGATACGTAAACAAGGACAAACCGAGTTTTGGGAATATTCTTTAGAGGGACATCGCTGGAATATAAATGAGGGATTGGAACTGTCCGACAGGGAAAAGGATATACTTTCCCTATCTGCAAGGGGGTATACCATGAATGAGATTTCTGATAAACTATGTATTGCCATAGATACGGTTAAATTCTATAAAAGAAGACTTTTTGAAAGACTAAATGTAAAAAATATAACCGAGGCATTGTCTTTTGCAACCAATTATAAACTGCTGTAATTTAATTATTGTCGCAATAGATGGATGATAAGTAGAATTTGGGAAAAGTTTTTACTTCCTTTTCTGTTACCAGATTGTACATCACATTTACACAAAATCCTGCAGCAATCCAGGAGCCGATAGATAGCTGGGGAGCCGGTCGTGCATCCTTTTCTTTTTTGAACGTGTCTATCACCTGATCGAGCCAGGGCCTCGAAATATTCCAAAAGGAACTGTATTTGGAAACATATTGAGCCATCTTCACTTCAAAACCTTCAGGCGTATGCGACAATAGGGATAATTTAAATCCCTTTGGCTTTACTACGGTAAGAAAACCGGCCCAACCGAAATTATAGGGATGTAATACAGGGATATCGGATTTCTGGCATAACTTATCAAAGATAAAAGGGATATCGGATTTAAAATCCAAAGCATTGATAGCTACATCATGTCCTTTTATTAATTCTTCTACATTGTCTTTATTTATATAACAGGTATGAAAATCTATTTTAGCTTCCGGGTTTATACGTAACAGCCGATGAGCTAATCTTTCTGCCTTATAGTGACCGAGATCCGATTCTTCATAGTTTTGACGATTTAAATTGCTTAATTCAACCTTGTCACCGTCCACTATTGTGATATTCTCAAAACCAAATCTCAAAGCACATTCTGCGATTATACTGCCTATGCCTGCACCTCCTAGCAGAATCCTGTATTTCTTTATAGCTTCTTGCTCTGATTCCTTAACGTAAATACGATTTCTACAATATCTTTCTTCCATAATATATATTTTTGATAGACAATGTAAAAGTAGGACATTAGAATAAGATAGCTACTACACAAAAGGGTAATTTCGACTGTTTTATTTTAACGGTAAATCTATTTGTGCATATTACGTATGAAGTTTATAGATGACGATTTCAAAACCACGTTTCAGGTTCTTTCCGGGCGCTGCATTTTTCGAATAGCATAGCTGTGTAAGGGGTATTGAATATCCGGGCTTCGGCCGGACATTCTTTTACACAGGCACAACATTTGATGCAAAGGGCCGGGTCGCTTACGGGAATTGTTCCGGATATGGCTTCGGTCGGGCATACTTCCGAACATATACCGCATTGGATACATTTTTCGGAAGAGGTGACGGGGGCTGCCGGAGTTTTCGGACCTTTTATTTTATACGGATAATTTCCCGGAATATGCGGTTCCGGAAATACTGTTTTTTGTTTTGCTGCATTCCATTTTTCAACGGCTTTGCACCCGAATGTTATTGCTGCGGTTTGGTCGGCAGCATCCGGTCGTCCGCCTGCAATCGGCATATCCGTCCGGCTGTAGGAATGTTCGCCGATAAAGGCTGCTGCTGCCAGCGGACAGAACCCTGTATTTTTCAAATGGTCCGTCAGTTCCAGCAAGGCATCTTCATAATCCCGGTTGCCGTATACGACTACCGGAATAACGGGTGTCTGTTGCCCTTTTATCCATTGCAGACGCTCCATTGCCGTTTCTGCAACACGTCCCCCGTATACCGGAACGGCGACGATGGCTATATCTGCCTGTATTACTATCGGTTGGCCGGGGTGCCGGTAAGTTAAATCGGTTTCGGTGATATTGTCCGTATTGCATCCCAGGGCTATCGAACGTCCGATAGTACGGCTCGTATGTGTCGGTGAAAAGTAAACAAGATGTAATTGCATATAACTTTAGTTTATATTTTAGTATTTGTATGGCGTTTCTTTTTCTCCAATTGCATGATTGATGTGACGGAGAAAGAAAATATTCCCAGCAGGGTTATGATGGTGCCTGCGTATATAAAAGCACGGGTAATACCAATATGATCGGCAATGAATCCGGTAGCCAATAGTCCGATGACAGCCGGCAGCAAACTCAGGCTTCCGAATAGAGAGAATACCCGGCCTAAAGCCGTAGGGGCAATGTAGGTTTGCAGCAATGTTGTAAAAGGACTGCTGTAAAAGGGAGCGGACAGCCCTCCGATGACTGTAAGGAGAACAAACAGGGTGAAACCGCCGGTGGGTAAAAGCCCCGAGCCTATCAGATAGGCTCCCAGAACCAGATAGGATATGTTAATCAGGATTACTTTTCGTACTTTGAATTTCCAGATACCTAAGATAAGTCCTCCGGTTAATGTGCCACCACCCCATATCATTTCTATCAGGCTCATTTGGAATGTACTGCCTTCGAAGTGTACGACTGTCATCAGAGGGAATAGGGTAGCAACAGGCATCAAAAAGAAAGTGACTAAAACAGAGATTCCCATTAACCAGGCAATGCCTTTGTGTCGTCTCACTTCTTGCAGACCTTCTTTCATTTCCCGGATAACACTCGGTTTTTCTTTTATCTCTTTTTGGGCCGGGTCGGGAATAAATACGAATAATAAGGCGGTGCAGGCGATCAGTGCTCCGGCAACGTCACAGAGCATCACTGTCGTCATGTTGAACGAGGTGATCAGGATGGCACCTAGTGCCGGTCCGGCAATGCTACTGGCCGACTGAATAGCCTGATTGACGCCGGCTATACGCATTAATTCGGATTCGGGAGCAAGTAAAGGTATGGCAGCTTGCATGGCAGGGGAGTGAAACGCATTTCCGACGCTTCGTAAAGCCAGTAACAGATAGATGTATTCTAATTCCGCCATGTCGTAATAAAACAGTAATCCTAATATGAAAGAGCATAAAGCGACAAACATATCGGCAGCTATCATTGTCCTTTTCCGTTTCCACCGGTCTACATATACTCCTGCAAACGGGCCTAAAACAGCCTGTGGTAATAAGCTGGCCATGACAGATAGCGCAAGGACCTCAGCACTACGGGTCTCTATGCTCAACCAGAAAATGACGGCATAGCCGACGATAGCGCTACTTAATATAGAGAACAGTTGTCCTGCCCAGATGATGGCAAACTTTTTTTTCCAATTATCCATGATTATAATAAAATTAGTTATGCTACAACTTTCGAAGCAGCTGTATGTAATAAATAAAAGTGTTTTGTGTCACCTCCCCTTAAAGGCCGCAAGTATTACAAACTTCATAACTAATTTTCTTTTGAAAAGTCGGGATAAAAATACAAAAAAATCCCATAGTTTTCTTTATCGGAGGAAAAAATGTAATTCCCGATCGAAAATTATGGGATAGGAGTAGTATCGTTTTATTTCAGAGCAACTCTTATTTGAAAATCTTCAGCCTGTCGTGGATCGGTTTTATTTCTTTTTTATCAGGAACAAGCAAAGGTGTTCCGAATGGCATTTGTGCTATCAGTTTCCAATGTTCCGGTAATTTCCACTCAGCAATAACGGCGGTATCAATCAATGGATTGTAATGTTGCAATGATGCTCCGAATCCGGCATCTTCGAGCATGGTCCATGTGGCAAGCTGATGCATAGCCGATGTGTGTTCCGACCATTCCGGGAATTTGCTTTCATATAAGGGAAAAGCTTTTTGTAATCCTTCAACGATGGCTTCGTCCTCAAAAAACAGAACGGTACCGTAACCGGAAGCAAAGGAATTGTTAATTTTATTTTCAGTAGCTTTAAAAGCCTGTTCTGATATGATTTTTTGTAAGGTATCTTTTACGATTTGCCAGAATTTTTTGTGTTGTTCTCCCAACAATAATACCAAACGTGTCGATTGTGAATTAAATGCAGAAGGAGTCGTTTCCAATACAAAGCGGACGATTTCCTCGATTTTTTCATCGGGTATCGGTGATTGAGCCTCTATCGCATAGTAACTGCGTCTGTGTTTCAGGGCTTCTTTTAAATTTCGTTCCATAATAATAAGTTTTATCAGTTCATTTATTACTTTTTGATTTACAATATTTCTTTTCTGGCAGCATGGAATGACAAGCCCAGTTTAAAATCGTAAATCCAAAATCTACAATTACAATTTTACGTTGTTTTTTGTAAAAAGTGAACTTTATCATCTAAAAATTCTTATGGTCGGTATTTATTTTACTTTATCTTTGCAGACCTTGAATTTGTACGAAATGGCATTTGTAACTTTATGAGGTTACAGGATTTATTGATTCAGTTGGAATTATGAATACGATTTTTATAGTATTACCGATTCTTACCCTTTTGATGTTCGAACTGGGATTGGAACTAAATATCAGGGATTTTCTTCTTTTTTATAAGCGTCCCCGGCCGGTGTTTGTCGGGCTTGTCGGACAGATTGTGGTTTTGCCTCTATTGGCAATAGGGTTGGGCTTGTTTTTCCGTTTGGATGCTCTTTTTTTTATCGGCTTAGTGCTGATTGCTTGTTCTCCGGGGGGCAGTTCGTCCAATGTGTTTTCCATGATTGCGAAAGGAGATGTAGCGCTTTCTGTCAGTCTTACAGCTCTCAGCAGTGTGATTACTCTTTTTACGATTCCTGTGATCATGGCTTTTGCGTTTCATTTGGTGGGTAATCAGGAAGATTTTAGGATGCATTTGCCGGTGGGGCGTTTGATTATCCAGAATCTGGTCTTGACTTTACTGCCGGTTGTTCTGGGGGTACTATACAAACGATACGCTCCGGAAAGGGCAGAAAAAGTAAGGTGTTTGTTGAATAAAATAGCTTTTCCGGCACTTCTTTTATTGGCGACAGTATTTTTTGTACAGCATTACCGGGTGATTCTTGTACATATCGGACAATTAGGTGTGTGTATCGGAATGCTTATTTTGTCGGCTATGGCCGTTGGGGGCGGCTTATCCTGGCTTATGCGCCTGCAGGGGAGAGAAAGGCGTACAATTGTCATTGAAATCGGTATGCAGAATGCCGCTCAGGGGATAGCTATCGCAACCAGTCCCTTTATATTTAACAGTGAAATTATAGCCATTCCTTCGATTGTATATGCTTTGATTATGAATATTGTTTTACTGACTTATATCAGGGTGGCCGGCCGGACTATTCAACCCGTAAGTTAGAAACAGGATAAAATAGCATTGCCTGTAAGCAGGTATATGTTCAGGCCGATGATGTCATTGGTCAGTGTAATGAAAGGGCCTGTTGCTAAGGCCGGATCAATATTTAATCTGTTGAGCAATAGGGGAAAGGCTGTTCCGAAGATCGAAGCAAACAGGATAACAATGAATAGGGAAAGGGTAACGGTCAACGGCATGGCCAATGAATTGAGATTGAAACAAAGAGTCAGGAGAAAAATAATGGAAGAGCAAATCGTAGCATTGATCAGTGCTCCGCCGATCTCTTTGATGATATTGTGGAATCCGTTTTTAAGGCTCAATGAGTTTGAGGCTAATCCTTGTACTACGATGGCTGAAGATTGAATGCCAACATTTCCTCCCATAGCTGTAATGACGGGAATAAACATGGCAGTTACCGGAAAAAGAGCTATTTCCGCTTCGTAACGGGAAATCATATACGCAGAGACCATTCCTCCAAAGAGGGCGATGATCAGCCAAGGCAAGCGGGCTTTGGTTTGCGACCAGATGCTGTCTGATGTCTCCACGTCCTGGCTGATACCGGACATCATCTGATAGTCTCTCTCGGCCTCTTCGCGGATAACATCGACGACGTCGTCGATTGTAATCCGTCCTGCCAGGCGTCCCAGAGAATCGACAACCGGAATGGCTACGAGGTCGTATTTCTGCATAATACGGGCTACGGATTCTGCCGGCTCATCGGTTTTTACAGATATAATGTCTTCGTAATACAGATTACTGATTTTGGCAGAGGTCGGGGAAAGAATCATCTTTTTCAGCGATAGACGTCCCTTTAGTTTGTTATCGTCGTCGACGACATAAACGTTGTAAATTTCGTCGATATTTTCAGCTTGACGGCTCAATTCGCGCAGACAGGTGAGAACGGTCCAGTTTTCATTGACGACCACCAATTCTTTTGCCATCAAACCTCCGGCAGTATCTTCATCATAATGCAGCAAGTCGACAATATCTCCGGCTTGTTCCAGGTCGTCCATATGGGATAATACCTCGTGTTGTTGCTCGTCGGAGAGGCTCCCGACAACATCGGCGGCGTCATCGGATTCCATATGGTCGATGAAGCGTTTGGCAATAATTTCAGGAGGAAAAGAAGCCAGAAAGCGATTGCGTTCCTCTTCGTCGATTTCTGCAAGTACATCGCTGCCTTTTTCGTTATCCAGTAGTAAAAAGACGAATTGTGCCCGTTCGTTATCCAGTTCTTCTAAAATTTCTGCAACATCCGCCGGATGCAGATCTTTGAGTAACCCGGAAACTTGTTCTTTGTTACCGGCATCGATCAACTCTTCGATTTGACTCAGGAATTCGTGGGTAAGCTCAAACTGAAGCATGGCAATGAAATTTAAGATGTATGACAGGCATTAAATTCTTCGATCTGCCGGCAGAGTGTAATGAAATCGTCTACACTCAACTGTTCCGGACGTAGATTTAGATAGTCCGAGGTAAAGTTTGCCGGTGTGATCTGTCGTATTGAGTTGCGTAAAGTTTTACGGCGTTGGTTGAATCCGGTTTTAACGATATTGAAAAACAATTTTTCATTACAGGGCAACTGTTCCCTTTCGTTACGGGTCAGGCGTATGACTGCGGATTTTACTTTCGGCGGCGGATCGAAAACATTTTCACTGACGGTAAAGAGATATTCGATACGGTAGAATGTTTGTAAAAAAACACTTAAAATGCCATACGTTTTATTTCCATGAGAGGCGGCTATTCTTTCTGCGACTTCTTTTTGTATCATGCATACCGCCTGTTTCACCAAGTGTTTATTTTCGATGATGCGGAAAAAAATCTGAGATGATATGTTGTAAGGAAGATTACCGATAATAGAGAAAGGAGAGTTGTACCAATGGCTGATGTCGGTTTTCAGAAAATCTCCGAATAAAATCCGTTCCCGTTGTTCCGGTAGTTCGTTATGTAAATATTCGATCGATTCGCTATCGATGTCGATTGCTCGTACAGAAAAACGGTTGTCGGCGAACAAATGTCGTGTAAGTACACCCATTCCCGGACCTATTTCCAGTACTTCGCTTGTCATCGGAAGCAGACTGTCAGTAATTTTACGTGCAATATTCTGATCTTTCAGAAAATGCTGTCCCAGACTTTTTTTAGCTCTAACAATACTCATGATGCAAAAGTACAATTTAATTGTAAATATTGGATTGTAAATTTTAAATTAATGAATGAGCAAGCACTTTATCAGGTACTAAAATTTAAAACAATTTTGGGTATAAAAAGAGAATCCGGAATCCGGATAATGATTTTCTTTGGGAATAGCCGAAAATCATAAATTGAAAATCCGGATTTAAAAACTATATAAAATAGGTTGAAAATTATGTTCGATAAGCATTAATTTATATACTTTTGCAGCAATCAAAATTAGCACGATGCCTCTTGTTTATAAACGGATAGTTAAGTTTTTTGTTTTTTTAGGGATCACCTCCCTTTTATTTTGGTTGGTATATCGGAACCAGAACTGGAGCGAGGCGGAGAAAATATTGAAAGAGGATGTCGATTATACCTGGATTTGGGTAGCTATCGGCATGGGGCTTTTAAGTCATCTTTGCCGGGCATTGAGATGGCAATTGCTGACTCGTTCGATGGGATATAATATTCGTTTGGCAAATAGTTTTATGGGAGTGATGATCGGTTATCTGGCGAATATTGCTTTGCCCCGGATGGGCGAATTTACCCGGTGTGGGGTTGTCAGTAAATACGAGCGTGTACCTTTCTCGAAATTATTCGGAACAGTTGTGGCGGAGCGGGTTATCGATTTGGGTATATTGGTCGCTTTGACATTAGTCGTAGTATTTACTCAGTTTAAGCAAATCGGAATTTTTTTAGAAGATAACCGGGAAGTGGAGGAAAAAATCGTTTCTTTTTTTCATTCTTCCTGGTTTTTTGTTTTTGCGGTGGGATTGGTATTGGCATTGTATATTGTATGGCGGCTTTTGAGAAAAACTTCTTTTCACGAACGGTTGAGAAATTTCTGGCAGGGAATGAAGGAGGGATTGTTAACCGTAAAGCGTGTGAAGCACAAGTGGTTGTTTGTATTTTATTCGCTTTTTATCTGGTTGATGTATTACCTGATGTTTTACGTTTGCTTTTTCTGTTTTGAATTTACATCTGATTTAGGTGCACTGATAGCCTTGACGATTTTTGTGTTGAGCAGTTATGGAATGGTTATGCCGGCTCAGGGCGGCATCGGTTCCTGGCACGCTATGGTGATAGCCGCTTTGTTGGTGTATTTGCCCCATACTCCGGGAATTGAAAATATGTGCCGTACATTTGCTTTGCTGACGCATGGAACAATGACGCTTCTGTATATTGTTGTCGGAGCGTTTTGTTTATTGATCATGCCTTTGTATAACACGAAGAGTTTGAAAAAGCAGGAATAAAAATTCCATATTAGATATATATATGATTGGAGCAGAACTTATCGCAAATTATTTCCCTGAATTGACAAAAGAACAAAAAGAGCTTTTCGGTGGTTTAGGTGAGCTATACCGGGAATGGAATGAGAAAATAAATGTAATTTCGAGGAAAGATATCGATTCATTGTATATTCACCATGTCCTCCATTCTTTGGCTATAGCTAAAGTGCTATCTTTTGAAAAGGGAACTCATATTATGGATGTCGGAACGGGAGGCGGTTTTCCGGGCATTCCGCTGGCTATTTTATTTCCGGACAGTCATTTTTATTTGGTGGATTCTATCGGTAAAAAGATAAAAGTGGTACGAGGAGTAGCTGAAGCATTGGGATTGGAAAATGTAAAAGCCGAACAAATCCGGGTAGAACAAGTAAAAGAAAAATTTGATTTTATTGTCAGTCGTGCGGTAACTGCATTTCCGGCCTTTGTCGGATTGGTGAAAAATAAATTCAATACGGAGTCCCGTAATAAATTGGCTAACGGGCTGTTGTATCTGAAGGGCGGAGATTTTGAGGAAGAATTGAAGGCCTATCAACAGGCGGTAAAGATTTATAATATACCCGATTTTTTTAAAGAGGAATTTTTTGAAACGAAGAAAGTAATTTACCTGGATCGGAGTAAATTGAAATGAGAAGCTGAGAAATTTTACGATTGAGGGGTATAATCAGAATGCTATAACAGCAAAAGGGGGACGATCTAAAATCGTAAATCTGAAATCTGTAGCTTATATACAGATTTGAATTTTTGATTTTAAATTAAAAATTGTAAATTGCCCCGGTGTTCTGAATGACAGTTCGACGGTATCGTCGGAAAACGGAGAAATTTCTTATAAATTTGATCTCAAATCGTGGATCAATAATCTGGATAATTATGGTAACAAGAAGAGATTTTATTAAAAAGAGTGGCTTGGCTATTGCTGCTGCCGCAGTTGCCGGTACACCCTTAAAATATGTGGTGGGTAAAGAGACTTCGGGGATAACAGGGGGAATGCAGGCTGGAAGCGGTTTTACGACAAAACGTCCGGCTTTGGAAGAACGGCATTTTATTTCAAAAGCGGTAGAGGATACGATCATTCATACCAAGCAGCAGTTGAAAGATCCTAAATTGGCCTGGATGTTTGAGAATTGTTTTCCGAATACTTTGGATACGACGGTTGATTTCAAAATGAGAGACGGGCGACCGGATACTTTTGTCATTACCGGCGATATCAATGCGATGTGGTTGAGAGATTCCGGTGCTCAGGTATGGCCGTATCTTCCATTATGCAAGGATGATGAACAATTGCGTTTACTGGTAGCCGGAGTTATCAACAGGCAGACGCAATGCATATTGCTGGATCGCTATGCCAATGCTTTTACTCATGGTACGGAATCAAGTGAATGGGCTTCGGATTTAACGGAAATGAAACCTTATATACATGAGCGGAAATGGGAAATAGATTCGCTATGTTATCCGGTACGGTTGGCTTATCATTATTGGAAAATTACAGGAGATACTTCTGTCTTCGATAAAGAATGGACCCGGGCAATGGGTTTGGTGATTCAAACGTTTAAAGAGCAACAACGCAAGACAGAGAAAGGACCTTATAAGTTTCAACGCCGGACAGAACGACAATTGGATACTTTAAATAATGACGGTTGGGGTAATCCGGTAAATCCGGTAGGATTGATTGTATCCTGTTTCCGTCCATCCGACGATGCAACGACATTTGGCTTTCTGATACCCTCCAATCTGTTTGCGGTAACTTCTTTGCGGCAGATGGCGGAGATTGCGGAAAAGGTAACAGGTAATTCTACTTTGGCGGCGGAATGCAAGGCATTGGCGGCAGAGGTACAGACGGCGATCAATCGGTATGCTATTGTTACCCATCCGAAATACGGTAAAGTGTATGCTTATGAAACAGATGGTTTCGGGAATCATTATTTTATGGACGATGCCAATGTTCCCAGTTTGTTGGCAATGCCTTATTTGGGGACGATATCTGTAAAAGATCCGGTATATCAGAATACACGCAGGATGGTTTGGAGTAATGATAATCCTTTCTTTTTCAAAGGTACGGCAGCAGAAGGAATTGGAGGCCCCCATATCGGATACGATATGATATGGCCGATGAGTATTATTATGAAGGCGATGACGTCTACAGACGACGGGGAAATCCGGAAATGTATCAGAACTCTTCGGGATACAGATGCCGGGACGGGTTTTATGCACGAGTCATTCCATATGAATAAGCCGGAGAAATTTTCACGTTCCTGGTTTGCCTGGGCGAATACGTTATTTGGGGAATTGATTGTGAAGTTAGTAGATAACGGTAAAATTTCGCTTTTGAATAACCTTTAATATTTAAATTTAATATTAACCATTTTGTTGTAAAAATATTTATTCGTAAATTTGCACCATATTCATTTCCATTCGGTTCTTGCCGGATGATATTTCTACAAATCAAAAATCCATTATCATCGTTATATGTACGACATTTTAGAGTTGAATGACAAATTGCTGACAGAGTTGCGGCAAATTGCAAAAGATTTAAATATCAAGCGCATCGAAGCTTATAAGAAACAAGAACTTATATATAAAATTTTAGATCAGCAAGCTGTCGCTGCTGCAGAAATCCGTCCGGTTGTTGCAGAAATTAATCCGGGACAACCGGAGGACGATAGGCGGAAAGAACGTAAGCCCAGAGTACGTGTTGTGCGTTCCGGTGCAGAAAAAGTCGGTGACTCCAAAGGAGGTGTCCAAAAATTTGCAAAACGGGAAGACAATAAACGGGAAGACAAACCGCTTGAAGAGAATAAGCGGGACAATAGCAGCCGGGAAGAGAACCGGAAAGAGGAAGTAAAACAGGATGTCAGGAAGGAAATTGTGGTGCAGGAAAGTGAGGATGGTACTAAAAAAAATACCGGAAAAGCATCGGAGCGGAAAGAGTTTAACCGTCCTAAATTTCAGGACCGTCAGAAGCGGGAGAAAAATGTACATATTCAGCATCGGGATGTTTTAGAGAAAGATTTGGATTTTGGAGTCGTAGAGCAGGAGGAAGATTATACCAGGGATAATTACGAATATCAGCCGGAGGTAGAAGAAATACCGTCTGTACAGCCGGATCAGCCGGTTGTTGCAGAAGATCGGTATGAGGAGAAGAGAGAAACCGGTAATCCGAACGGAAATACTTATTCCGGAAGCGGAAAGATGAAATTTGACAAACGGGATAAATATTATGAATTTGAAGGAATTATCTGCAATTCAGGTGTTTTGGAAATTATGCCTGACGGATACGGTTTTTTGCGTTCTTCTGATTACAATTACCTGAATTCTCCGGATGATATTTATGTATCTCAAAGTCAGATTAAATTGTTCGGTTTGCAGACGGGAGATACAGTTGAAGGTACCGTTCGTCCTCCTAAGGAAGGTGAGAAGTATTTTCCGTTGATTAAAGTGGAAAAAATAAACGGTAAGTCTCCGGAAGCTGTACGTGACCGCATACCTTTCGATCATTTGACGCCTCTTTTCCCCAATGAGAAATTCAATATAACGGGTAATGGACGTGCGACTATTTCTACCCGCGTTGTAGATATGTTTGCACCCATCGGAAAAGGGCAGCGGGGGTTGATCGTTGCTCAGCCGAAAACCGGTAAGACGGTTTTGCTGAAGGAAATTGCAAATGCAATTGCTGCAAACCATCCTGAAGTATATTTGATTATTTTATTGATAGATGAACGGCCGGAAGAGGTGACAGATATGGCACGTAGTGTCAATGCTGAAGTGATTTCTTCTACTTTTGACGAACCGGCAGAACGGCACGTAAAGGTGGCTAATATTGTGCTGGAAAAGGCTAAACGTATGGTAGAATGCGGACATGACGTCGTTATTTTACTTGATTCGATTACCCGTTTAGCCCGTGCTTATAACACCGTTTCTCCGGCTTCCGGAAAAGTACTTTCGGGTGGTGTGGATGCCAATGCTTTACATAAACCGAAACGTTTCTTCGGAGCGGCCCGTAATATTGAAGACGGTGGTTCATTGACTATTTTGGCCACGGCACTTACGGAAACCGGTTCTAAAATGGATGATGTAATATTCGAAGAGTTCAAAGGAACGGGTAATATGGAATTACAACTCGATCGTAAATTGTCGAACAAGCGCATTTATCCGGCTGTGGATATTACTGCTTCCAGTACACGGCGTGAAGATTTATTGTTGGATGCCAAAGTGCTTAACCGGATTTGGATCTTGAGAAATTATCTGACGGATATGAATTCAATCGAAGCAATGGAATTTGTAAAAGATCGTTTGGAAAAAACCAAGTCTAACGAAGAATTTCTGATTTCAATGAATGACCAGTAATGGTTTACATGTAATATATCGAATTTCAGTATAAAATAAAAAACCGGAAGTCTTGAAAAAGGCATCCGGTTTTTTTATCTTTTATTTTTATCAATTTTTGATTCCCAATTTTTCTTTTATAGCTTGAGGAATTGCATTTTTATGAACCAGAATTGCGGTTGTTTTCATACGTACGTAGGGTTCTGACATATAAAGATAGCCTTCAAACGGATTTCTGTCTGTCCCCCATGAATTTTTAGTTTTATAATAAAGAGTACCGTTCTGATCTTCCAGCAAACCTGTCAGGTGCATCAGGTGATCGTCGGTTGTTTCGCGCTTGTCAAAAGTTTCCTGACGGTTATTGTCATTTACTTGTATTTCAGGTACGGGAGAAACAAATGAGTAGAGGTTACTTTTATCTGCTGCCGGCAGTTTTTCAAAACGAGCCCGGTCACTGCTACTCATATTTTCCGGCTGGCTGGTCGGTAGAATAGCCAGACCATTGCTGTGGCTGAATCCTTTTTCACTGACGTCTCCGTCCCAGGCAATAGTATACCCGTTTTTCAAAGCATTATTCATAATCGCCATCAAATCGTCAAGCGGAACGTTGTAATAACGGGCGTGTAACCAGTTATCCGGAATTTCCAGTTCCACTTGCTGATAAAACGGATAAGCCTGGTATGAGGTCAGTTCGATATAATCTTCCGGCTGAATACCGATTTCTTTGGCAAAAGATACCGGTGTGTATTTTTTACCTTCGTAAGTAAATGTTTCCGGAGCTTTTCCCAGATAGGTTTCAATGATTGCCATAAATGCATTGGGCCAGGCTGTCGTGATTCCCCGGCTTTTATTGATTCCCTGGATATATCCGCTTAAACCGTTCACGAATTCCCCGTGTGAGTGATTGGTTGTACCGTATTGAAGACCTGGATATTCCTGTTCCGGAACGATACCGTATTTACTTATCATATCGATAACGTCGTGTGCTTGTCCGCCCTGACTGAAATTCGCGGTTCCTTGAAAACGGAAATAACGCATCCCTTTTTCAAAGTAAGCATTCCGTACGACAAACATTTCAGACAGATCATAGGTTTTATTGTGTTGCCGTAGTAATTCTGCTTCCAAAAAAGAGATTGTAGCGAAACACCAACAAGTACCGGTATTCGCCTGGTTTTTAACGGAAGTGACGGGAATGTCTTTGATCTCTTTAAATTTATACCCGGAACGGGGGGCTGACTGTTGAGCAGAAACAGGAAATAAAGAGAATAAAACAAGTACTCCCAAGGTAAGTGTAAATGATTTTATCATGATTTTTTCTATTTTAAATTAATAAGGTGCAAGATAGGTAAATTAATTTTAAATTTTAGATTTTAGATTTTAAATTGAGAAAAAGATCGGTGAAAAATTACACATTGGGACGGACTTGTTGTGTAATTTACGATTTTTGATTTACGATTTCCGATTGGGGAGATTGCTGATTTGTAGAGGAGTTTCGAAGAGGTTGTTTATGATTTTAAATTTTAGATTTTAGATTTTAAATTGAGAAACAGGTAGGTGAAAAATTACACACTGGGACGGACTCATTGTGTAATTTACGATTTATGATTTTTGATTTACGATTGGGGAGATTGCTGATTTGTAGAGGGGTTTAGAAGAGGTAGTTTATGATTTCCGGTTGGGGTTAATGCGTTTTATCTTTATTTCCTTATCGGGTATTGTCAATTTAAATTTAATCGTGTCCTATTTGGGGAATTGCCGGTTGCTGTAAACCGGGTTAATGGCCGGCATGTTTGCGAATAAAATGACTAATGGGAGAGGTTACGTTTGGATCAGGGACGATTAAAATTGAAAATATTTAATTTAAAAACCCACTCATCCCATTTTCAATTTTATGAATTTAATGGGGTGGGTGGGTTCAGTTTATAAAATCTGGAGTCGATTATCTCATTTTATTATTTGTATATTTGGTAATAAGGGTGTTCCGCAGCCGGACATAGGTATCCATTACAGCGTCGGCACATTCCTGGGTATATTTGTTCAATAGTTCGGCAGCTTTTTTAGGATTTTTCTGATATAATTCCGCATACTCTTTTTCAATTTCAGTATTGCGTTTAAAGAAATTACTTTCCAAAGGGGTACGGGCATCGTTTAAATCCTTTTTACCGTCCTGCCAGTTCAGATAAAGTAAGTTATCTACAAAGTCAATGGCCCATCTGACTGAATTGTCTGTGTATTGTTTGGGATCATAGGTAGAATATACTTCGGGGATATGCGTTACTCCGGTAAATATCGGTAAATAAGGTGAAGTATAAGCATTGTCCTGGAATACCCAGTAAATACCTCCGATACCTTTCGGCATGCCGGCACGAAGTTGTGCAACCATACCGTATTCTCCGTCTACTCTGGCAACTGCACGGCGGCGGGTCGTTTTCATGAGTTTCTGCGTCTCTCCCGAAGGGAACGGAGTCGCTAATTTGCTTTTTACCAACTTGTTGTCTTTGCCGGGATAATACCAGGCGGCATCATTCTCTTTGTCATAAATGGTTCCGCTGAAGGTAGAGCGTTGGAAATCCATGAAATCTTTTACCGATACGGGTTTTTCCGGTTTAAAGGAGAAGGGATATACACTCAGAGGCTCGACAAACTGTATGTATTGGTTCAAATTGTCGAAGGGATTTTGAGTTTTCCGGCTTTTCATCGGTGCTGTTGAAGGAGCAAATGTTGTTGCGAAAAGCCAGAAGCGATTGGTAGCCCATTCCCGCGGAGTGGGGGCATATATATCCTGCCAGATGAACGGTTGGCCGCTTTCAGGAGCATACCAGCCGCTGTCGATGGCTACCTGCATATAATTGGCAGAGGCTTTGAAATAGTCCGGTTTCGAGAGATCGATTTCTTTGATAATACTCCAGTTCGGAATGATAGCTACATGGTCGTCCGGAACGCGTTGTGCAGCCCAGATTACACCAGGTTTACCACTTCCGGCTTTCCAGCCTTTTCCGACACTGAAAAGTTCGAGTACCCAGATTTTTTCCGGATCTGCAATTGTCAGACATTCGGATTCCGGTCCGCAAGAGGGCAGAAAACCGTATTGCTCCATTAATGAGGTGATGAGTTCAAGGGCTGCATCGGCGGTTTTACAACGTTGCAATGCAAAAATCATAGCTTGTTCTACGGTCATGATTTGTTCACCTTCTCCGAGGTCTACCTGTAATTCCGGTCGTTGGCTGAGGGTGCTTTCCCCGATACACAGCTCATACTCGTTGATATGGGAATAAGCCGATTGAAAATAGGTGAAGGTTTGTTCTACCTGCGGGATGTAGCCTAAAATTTTTCCGTTATCGTTCAAGGGTAAGTCTACCCGTTGTATTCCGTAATATACCGGAGCTTTGGCGTCTTTGGCAAATTTTTGGCCGGGGACAACCCGGATACGGCAATCGGCCCCCGCATCCGTATGGGAATTGAGTACACTTCCGTCTACGGTTGCCTTTTTACCTGCTACGATTACTGTACAAGCTTGTCCCTGAAAGAATGCAAAGAGTAGGACAAATAGGATGAATGTCTTCATTTTTATTTTTTTAATTGATGAATTGCTGTTATTGTCTCATGGCTTCGACTTCCTCTATGGTGGTCGGTACATATTTACCTAATCTTCTCTTGCCTTCCGGAGTAATCAGATAGTCTTCTTCGTTGCGCAGTCCTCCGAAATCTTTGTATTTTTCAACTTTATCATAGTTGATGAAATCGGTAAAGCGTTTTTCGGCTTTCCAACGGTCGATCAATTCCGGAATGAAATAAATTCCGGGTTCTATGGTCAGGACAAAACCCGGCTCCAACTTCCGCGCCAGTCGTAATGATTTGATACCGAACAAGGTGCTTTTCGGCTGACCGTCGTAACCGACCCATACCTCACCCAGATTTTCCATGTCGTGTACATCCAGCCCCATCATATGTCCCAGGCCGCAAGGGAAGAAAAGTGCGTGAGCTCCGGCTTCCGCAGCTTCCGCAGCATCGCCTTTCATCAATCCGATGGATTTCATTCCTTCAACAATGGTGGCAGCAGCTTTCAAGTGTATATCTCTGAAAGGAATTCCCGGTCGTAGTTCCGCCACGGCTGTTTGGTGAGCATGTAAAGCGATGTTATAGATTTCTTTCTGACGTTCGCTGAAATGTTTACCGACAGGGAAGGTCGAAGACAGGTCGCCGGCATAATGCATCCGGTTTTCAGCACCGGCATCCAACAGGAACATATCTCCTTCCCGGACAATATTGCCGTGGTGATGGTTGTGCAAGGTTTGGCCGTTGACAGTTGCAATTACCGGAAAAGAAAGATACCCTTCATCGCGTAAAGCAATTTCCGTAACTGCAGCAGCAATTTCGGATTCTTTCATGCCAGGACGGATCATTTGCATGGCTTTGATGTGCATGTTTGCCGAGATGGTAACAGCTTCTTCGATTTGCTCGATCTCTTCAGCCGATTTATAATTCCGCTGATTGACAACGGCTTTTATAAAATCAATGGAAACACCTTCCTGTTGACGGCTGGGCGGGATATTGAGCAATTCCTGTAAAGCGATATAATGTCCTCCGCGATAAGGGGGGAGGTAGTGGATACGGCGTCCCTGGGCCTGTGCTTTTTGAAGGTAAGTCTGTAATTCTTTCGTCGGACGGGTATCTGAAATCCCGACACGCTCGCTTTTCTCCCGTATCGTCGGTTGAGTTCCCATCCAAACGATATCGTCTATCGTCAGCTCATCGCCGAAAATGATTTCCCGGTTATCGTCGATGTCGATAACCGCTGTCAAGCCGGCATAGTCAGAACCGAAATAATATAGAAATGTCGAATCCTGCCGGTAAAAATAGGTGTTATCGGCATAGTTCATACTACTTTCATTATTTCCCAAAAAAAGCAATATTCCATTGCCTATTGCTTTTTTCAAACGTGTGCGTCTGTTGATATAAGTTTCTTTTGAAAACATATTAATGAATTTAGGTTTGATAAATATACAAGATTGAATTTCGGTACAGAAAAGTATACTTCGGTGCAGGGTTAACAAATCCAGCACTCATAGAGGCCCATATAAGCCGCATTGTATTTTACAAGGAAACGGTTAAAAAGCTCCATTTTTCATTTTTAGGATTTTCAAAGATATAAATTTTTCGGAAAAATATATTTTTTATTCCTAATTTTGCGGCACAAAAGAAATGAATGCATGGAATGGATAAATAATTTATTGTTCGGAGCGGGAATCGGACATTCGATACTGTTGTTGGCTGTGGTTATATTTGTCGGAATATGGTTGGGGAAAATAAAAATTGCCGGCATATCCCTGGGTATTACCTGGATACTTTTTGTCGGGATTATTTTCAGTCATTTCGGAATGCGGATGGATACCCATGCGCTCCATTTCCTGCAAGAATTCGGATTGATTCTCTTCGTTTATTCTATTGGTTTACAGGTAGGACCGGGGTTCTTTTCTTCTTTTAGAAAAGGAGGCGTAACGTTAAATCTTTTGGCAATGGGCATTGTGTTCCTGGGGGTTACGATCACCTGTATCATTCATTTTATAACGGGTATTCCGATAACTACGATGGTTGGAATTCTTTCCGGAGCAGTGACCAATACTCCCGGTTTGGGGGCTGCCCAGCAGGCTTATTACGATATGATGGGCACAGAGCAACCGGCTATTGCGATGGGATATGCTGTCGCTTATCCTTTGGGGGTCGTGGGGATTATATCGGCAATTATTTTGATTCGTTATATGTTCCGGATCAATTTTGAAAAAGAGTTGGCTTCAGCGCAAAGCGTGGCTGATGCTAAAACGGATCGGGCGACACATATATCTGTCAGGGTAAAAAATCCGGCTTTGTTCGGAAAAGAGATTGTAGAGGTAGCGGCTTTAATGGATAAAAAGTTTGTGATTTCCCGTATCATTCATGGAGATGCCGAACTGAAAGTAGCCCAGCCGCATACCCGGTTAGAGCAAGGAGATCGGTTGTTTATCATTGCAGCTTCCCAGGATATAGGAGTTATAACGGCATTTATCGGAGAAAGGATTGAAATGCACCGGGCAGACTGGGAAAAAATGGATGTTAATTTAGTATCCAGACGAATCGTTATCACCCGGGAAGAGGTGAATGGAAAAACTCTGGGGCAAATACATCTGCGCAACGGATACGGTGTGAATGTTACCCGGATAAATCGTGCCGGGTTTGATCTGGTAGCACATAACGGTTTACAGTTACAGATCGGCGACCGGTTGACGGTTGTTGGCTCGGAAACAGCTATTGCACAAGTGGAGAAAGTTTTGGGTAATTCTTTACGTCGTTTACGGGAGCCGAATTTAGTACCTATATTTATGGGAATAGCTTTGGGTATTTTACTGGGAAGTATTCCTTTTGCTTTTCCGGGTATACCGCAACCCGTAAAGCTGGGATTGGCGGGTGGGCCGCTTATCGTTGCGATCTTGATCAGTCGGTTCGGTCCTCATTATAAATTGGTAACTTATACGACAATGAGTGCTAATTTGATGATGAGAGAGATCGGGATTTCGTTGTTTCTTGCCTGTGTCGGTTTGAATGCGGGGGCCGGTTTTGTCGACACGGTTGTTAACGGAGGAGGTTTTGTCTGGATTGGCTATGGCTTTATCATTACCTTTTTACCGCTGATCATTATCGGTATTATTGCCAGAGCTGTATATAAAATCAATTATTTTACGATTATGGGATTGATAGCAGGAAGTACAACCGATCCGCCTGCTTTGGCTTATTCCAATACAACAGCGGGTAACGATATGCCTTCGGTCGGTTATGCCACGGTGTATCCGCTTACGATGTTTTTACGGGTATTGACGGCGCAGATACTGGTATTGTCTCTCGTATAGGTTGCAGTTTTATAAAATTCTTTTGCAAATTCTTGAAGCCGATTTGTTTTAAAAGTCGAAACTTCTTTTTAGCTTTGTAGAAATAAGGAGACGATTATGAAGTTATTTTTACTTTGTATAACAAGCATTTTTTTCTTACTGACTTTTCAGGGTGTTGAAAAGCAATCAGAGAATGTGCCGGTACAGAGTGAAAATGAGGTGGTTCGGATAGGAAACAAGCAAGGTATTCTCCAGTTGAAGCTGGCCACGATTTACCATCATTTAAAAAATGCATTTTCGCCGGTGACCGATGATAATTTATCACAGGGTAATCAGGGAAAAGGAGGTTCTTTTTTGTATCGTTTAAAAAATAATGTATTTTATGATCTCACGGTTTGCCTTTCTTTTTATAGGGGTAACAGGCAATTTCGGGATTTTTTGTCTACACGCCATCTTCACGGTTTTTATATCTTCTTTTTGGCTAAGTTAATCGTTTAATAGCCTCATATAACAGAAAACTTCAGTGCCGTCGTGTTCCTGGAGTTTTTGCTCTATTGCTTCTTGAAATATATACTTGTCGGAGAGAGTATGTTATCATAGTATAAATTTCGTTATGTATGATTACATATTGTGTGAATGGTATAATTTTTGAGGTATACCGTTCGTAACTTTTAATATGTTTTTACGTTTTAGGATTTGTGGGTAGTTGTATTTGCCGGAATGGAGAAAATTGAAGGTGAAGCGGATTTTTCAGTATCTGCAACCGGAAGCTGGATTAGGAATTGAAATTATGGTGAAAGTAAATAAAGATATGACAGAGAAATTCGGATACGTTACACAAGTGATCGGACCTGTTGTCGACGTGATATTTGAAGAAGGTGGAGATAGTCTGCCACCTATTTATGAAGCCCTTCGGATCGAACGGGACAATGGAGAGAAATTGATCGTAGAAGTGGAGCAACATATAGGGGAGGATACCGTCCGTTGCGTGGCAATGGATACGACCGATGGATTGCATCGTGGAATGAAGGCCTGGGATTTGGGACGTCCCCTTACTATGCCTACGGGAAGACAGATTAAAGGCCGGTTGATGAATGTTACCGGGGATGCGATCGATCATCTGGCACCCCTGGATTATAGCGATACCCGCTCGATTCATCAGGAAGCGCCTAAGTTTAAAGATTTATCTATTTCTGAGGAATTCCTTTATACGGGGATTAAGGTTATCGATTTACTGGAGCCTTATTCAAAGGGGGGGAAGATCGGTCTTTTCGGTGGTGCCGGTGTCGGTAAGACTGTGCTGATTATGGAATTGATCAATAATATTGCCAAAGGACATAATGGTTACTCTGTATTTACCGGTGTCGGGGAGCGGACCCGGGAAGGAAACGATTTGTTAAGGGAAATGATCGAGTCGAATGTCATCAATTACGGAGAGACTTTTCTGAAAGAGATGGAAAAGGGAAACTGGGATGTCAAGACTGTTGATATGGAGAAAGTAAATCAATCTCAGGCAACCTTGGTGTTCGGGCAGATGAACGAACCCCCCGGAGCCCGTTTGAGGGTCGCTTTGTCTGGTTTGACGGTAGCGGAGTCTTTCCGGGATTCGAATGAAGGCGGTAACGAGATATTGCTTTTTATCGATAATATATTCAGATATACGCAAGCCGGTTCGGAGGTTTCGGCTTTGTTGGGACGTATGCCTTCGGCTGTCGGGTACCAGCCTACACTGGCTTCGGAAATGGGTAAGTTGCAGGAACGTATTGCTTCTACAAAGTACGGTTCTATTACTTCGGTACAGGCCATCTACGTGCCTGCAGACGACTTGACGGACCCCGCTCCGGCAACGACGTTTAATTTTTTGGATGCAACGACGGTTTTGAGTCGTAAGATTACGGAGTTGGGAATTTATCCGGCAGTCGATCCGTTGGAATCTTCTTCCCGTATTCTTGACCCGAATATTGTCGGGGAAGAGCATTATAATGTAGCTCAGCAGGTTATCGGTTTGTTGCAGCATTATAATGAGTTACAGGATATTATAGCTATTCTGGGGGTAGATGAATTGTCGGATGAAGATAAGATGGTGGTTGCCCGGGCAAGACGGGCACAGCGTTTCTTGTCCCAGCCTTTCCATGTGGCCGAGCAATATACCGGTATACCCGGTGTAATGGTTCCTTTGGAAGAAACGATCCGGGGCTTTAAGATGATTCTGGACGGAGAGATGGATGAATATCCGGAACAGGCGTTTATGAATGTCGGAACGATAGACGAGGCGATTCAAAAAGGAAAAGAGATGCTGGAAAAAGCCGGGAAGAATTGAAAATAAATCTGGTCAATAAATCGAGAGTATGATATTACGCATTATATCCACGGAAAAGATTCTTTTCGACGGTCCGGTTGACCGGGTAACATTGCCGGGAAGTTGCGGCCCTTTTACTGTGCTGGACCGACATGCTCCTTTGATTTCAACATTGGCGGAAGGTGAAATCGTATATGTTGTGAATGGGGTAGAAAAACGGGTTGTTGTAGAGGGGGGTATTGTGGAGGTGCGGGATAACTGGGTCGCTGTATGTGTAAATTAATATCGGGATGACTGTAAAAAAATGAAAAAGAGGATAATACTATATCTGGTATTTTTCGGATTGCTGCTGATTACACCGGAAATTCTTCGGGCCGAAGAGTCCGGCGGACAGAAATCTTTTGATTTGGAAAGTACTATTTTCGGGCATTTGGGCGATGAATACGGGTGGAGTATTAAGCTACCTCACGACAGGCAACTGATCATTCCTTTACCGATTATCTTATATGGTAAGGAAGGTTGGCATTGTTTCAGTTCGAGCCGTATACAGGACGGTCAGGAATATGAAGGATTCCGGATTGCTACAGAAGGCCGGTATGCCGGAAAAATAATAGAGATGGCAGGCGGAGAACAGTATCGACCCTGGGATTTGTCTGTGACAAAGAATGTACTGGCTTTATGGATTACGGCGTTTGTCGTGATGCTTTGCATTTTTCCCTTGGTTCGTTGGTATAGGAGAAATCCGCTGACAGCACCCCGGCGTGGAGTCGGATTGATGGAATTGATTATCGGAATGGTGTATGATGAGGTTATTGCACCGGTGTTGGGAAAAGATGCCAGGCGTTTTGCTCCTTATTTGCTTACATTGTTCTTTTTTATCCTCTTTTCCAACGTTTTGGGATTAATGGTTGTATTTCCGGGAGGTGCCAATGTGATGGGAAATATTTCGGTCGCTTTGGTATTGGCTGTATGTACCTTTTTGGTTGTCAATCTATCGGGAACGAGGAAATATTGGCGGGAAACTTTGTGGCCGGATGTACCGGGGTGGTTGAAATTGCCTTTGCCGATTATGCCGGTTATCGAGATTTTCGGTGTTTTTACAAAGCCGATCGCTTTGATGATCCGGTTGTTTGCCAATATGCTGGCCGGACATTTGATTACTTTGGTATTGATTTCCCTTATCTTTGTTTTCGGGGCGTGGGGAGCTGCTGTGACGGCCGGTTCTACGGTTATAGCCGTATTGTTTGCCGTATTTATGAATCTGGTTGATTTTTTGATTTGTTTTATACAGGCTTATGTATTTATGATGTTATCGACGATTTTTATCAGTCTTGCGCGTCCTGAAACTCATGAGCATGTAAAGAAAAGTGTAAATATAGAAAGCTGACCCGAATTATCAGAAGCTGTTTTTACAGCGCTGGGTTGACTTTTGACAATAGGAAAAATTTGTAACAATTAAAAACAAGAATGTATGTTAAGTATTATTGCATTACAGGTGGCAGCCGGCGTAAGTCTGGCTAAAATCGGAGCTTGTATCGGAGCTGGTTTGGCAGCTATCGGAGCCGGAATCGGAATTGGTAAAATCGGAGCTAACGCGATGGATGCTATTGCCCGTCAGCCGGAAGAGGCAAATAATATCCGGACGAATATGATTGTGATTGCAGCTCTGATCGAAGGAGTGGCACTTTTTGCAATCATCGTGTGTGTGTTGGCTTTGTTTATTCAATAACATGCGATAAGGTCCGCAGAGCGATCAGGCTTTATGTTTTCTGTTGTCTTTTCGGAGAAAGAAGACATGTAATATATCAATTGGTAGATGACGGGTATTTATTCCCGTATAAAAAAGAAAAAATATGGCACTATTCGAACCGGAATTCGGGTTGATTTTCTGGATGCTGGTTGTTTTTCTGGCTTTGTTCGGTATTTTAGCTAAATATGCCTGGCCGGTTATTATCCGGAGTGTAGAAGAAAGGGCCGCTTATATCGATAAGGGGGTTGCTTCGGCACGAGAGGCTATCGAGTTGAAAAAGCAAGCCGAATACGATGCGCAAACTCTTTTGACAGATGCTCAGCGCAAACAATTGGAAATCCTTCAGGAAGCGCAACGCTTGAAGGATGATATTGTCGGGCAGGCTAAAAAATCTGCAACTACCGAGGCGCAGAAAATTCTGGACGCTGCCCGTCTGGTTGCCGAGCAAACGAAAAAAGAGGCTGAAATACAGATGCGCCGGCAGGTCGGGAAATTATCGCTGGAAATCGCCGGGAAAGTGATCCGTCAGAATCTGGACGGGAATAAAGCTCAGGAGGAAATGGTCGAAAAATACCTGGATGAACTGGAGAATAAAAATTGAGTAAATAGATGAACGAGGGATTGATTTCACAGCGTTATGCCAAAGCGTTGTTCCGGTATGCCAAGGAATTGGGGGTGGATGGGATGGTCTATGAAAAGATGCAACTGTTCCTGGAAAATTATACGGCCTATCCGGATTTACAGAAAGCTTTGCTCAACCCGGTTCTTTCGCCGAAGGATAAGGAATTGCTGCTTTCAACGGCTATCGGTATTGAACCCGGAGAGGCTTATATCCGGGCAATTCGTTTGTTGATCCGGAACCACCGGGAAAGCTATATGCGGACAATTGCTCTGATATACGAGGATATGTATCGTAAAGCACATGGAATTATCCTTGTGAATATAACGACAGCCAAAGAACTTTCGGCGGCAGTTATCGATAAAATCAAGGCTATGGTAACCGAACGGACGAAATTTACGGTTGAGTTTACGACAACTGTCAATCCGGAGATTATAGGCGGATTTATACTCAGGATCGGCTCGGAACAGTTAGACGTTTCCGTGCGGAGAGAGTTGAAACAGATACGGAAAGGTTTACTGGGCTAGAGGATATAAACAGTTAATAAGTTGAAGTTATGAGTAAATTGGATGAGGTTTCGGATATATTGGAAATGCAGCTCAAGGGCGTAGATACGAAAACCGCTTTTGAGGAGGTGGGTACGGTGTTGGAGGTCGGTGACGGCGTAGCCCATGTTTTCGGATTGGACAATGTGCGTTCCAGTGAGTTGGTTGAATTTGAGAATGGAGTGCGGGGAGTGGCGATGAACCTGGAACAGGATAATGTCGGGGTTATCCTGATGAATGCAGGAGACAGGGTGAAAGAGAATTTTACGGTGAAACGTACAGGGCATATTGCTTCAATACGTGTCGGAGATGGGTTGTTGGGACGGGTTGTGAATACTTTGGGAGATCCGATTGACGGTGCCGGCCCTGTTGCCGGGGATACAATCGAGTTGCCTTTGGACCGGAAAGCGCCGGGGGTGATTTTCCGTCAACCTGTAAAAGAACCTTTGCAAACGGGTATTAAAGCTGTCGATTCGATGGTTCCGATCGGAAGAGGACAACGGGAATTGATTATCGGAGACCGGCAAACGGGAAAGACAGCCATTGCCATAGATACGATTCTCAATCAGAAAGCGAATTTTACGAATGGGGATCCTGTGTACTGCATTTATGTCGCTATCGGACAGAAAGCTTCTTCGGTGGCTACTTTGGTGAATACCTTGCGTGAAAAAGGTGCCTTGGAATATTGTATCATCGTTGCTGCCAATGCTTCGGATTCTGCCGCCATGCGTTACTACGCCCCATTCGCCGGAGCTGCTATCGGAGAGTATTTCCGGGATAGCGGACGACATGCTTTGGTCGTATACGATGATCTTTCGAAACAGGCCGTAGCTTACCGGGAGATCTCCCTGATATTGAGGCGTCCGTCCGGACGGGAAGCGTATCCGGGAGATATTTTTTATTTGCATTCCCGTTTATTGGAACGGGCGGCCCGTATTATTTCCAATGACGATGTTGCTGCTCAGATGAACGATTTACCCGAATCGTTAAAACCTATGATTAAAGGGGGTGGGTCGTTGACGGCTTTGCCGATTATTGAAACGCAGGCCGGGGACGTTTCTGCCTATATTCCGACCAATGTGATTTCAATTACAGACGGACAGATATTCCTGGATACGACCTTATTTAATGAAGGGATGCGTCCCGCTATTAATGTCGGCATATCGGTGTCACGTGTGGGAGGTAATGCCCAGTTGAAATCGATGAAAAAAATTGCCGGAACATTGAAGATCGATCAGGCTCAGTACCGGGAATTGGAGGCCTTCTCTAAATTCGGTGGGGATATGGACCCTGTAACGGCAATGGTGATCGATAAGGGACGTAAAAATGCCCGTTTGTTAGTGCAACCGCAGTATGCTCCAATGCCGGTAGAGGAAGAAGTAGCTGTGATCTATTGCGGAACGCAGGGTTTGTTGAAAGATGTCCCTTTGCATCATGTATCGGATTTTGAAAAGTTATATCTGGAATTGTTAAATGCCCGTTATCGGAAAGAGGTACTCGATCGTTTGAAAGAAGGTATCCTGGACGATAAGGTAGAAGAGTTAATGACAGCCGTTGCTAAGGAAGTCAGCGAACGTTTTAAGATGTAATATATACGATTGGATCCGGTGATCTCTGGGAACAGACAGGGATTACCGTGAATATATCATTCATATAGAGTATTTAAAAGAGAAGTTATGGCCACAATGCGTGAACTGAAGCGAAGGATCAATTCGGTGCAATCGTCTCAAAAGATTACTGCGGCGATGAAGATGATTTCTTCTGCCCGGATGCGTAAAGCAGAGATTGCCTTAAACCGCACTCTGCCTTATGAGGAGCAATTGCAATCCATATTGGCGCACGTCAACGAAAAGGATTGTGATTACGAATCACCTTTGCGGAAAATACGTCCTTTGCGGCAGGTGGCTTTGATATGTCTTGGCTCTGATGAGGGAATGTGCGGGGCTTTTAATATCAATTTATACAAGGAACTTCTTGGAACGATCCGGGAATATGCTTCACTGGGTATTCAGCATCCGGAAGTATATCCGATCGGAAAAAAGATGGTCGGATATGTCAAGCGAATGCAAAATATCGACTATAAGAAGAGTACGGATTTATTTATAGAGAAGAAGTATCCGGAAGCAGTCAAAGTTTTGACGGATGAGTTGATCGCCCGTTTTCTACAAGGAGATGTCGATAAGGTGGAAGTCATATATACTCATTATAAGAGCCGTGGGACTCAAATTGTTACCCGTTTGCAATTGTTGCCATTGCTCGGTCGTAAGCAGGAAGAACAGTCAGGCCCCGACCGTCCGAATCTTCCCAGGGTTTATATTTATGAACCGGATTGCCGGGAAATTTTTGAGATACTCTATCCGCTGATTATACGAACTATGTTTTATAAGACATTTTTGGAAAATCAGACCTCCGAGCAAGCCACTCGTATTATAGCCATGCAAATGGCCAGTGATAATGCTTATAAATTATTGGGAAGTTTACAATTGGAATATAATAAACTGCGGCAGCAGGGTATTACGACCGAATTGCTGGATATGGCAGGTGGTAATGTCGAAGAATAAGAGAGTTTTGGATTGGAGGTTTTTGATTTACAATTGAGGACAGAAAGAGATAGATTTTGATCGTTTAACCGGAAGTTGTCTGATTTTGGATTAATCACATAAAGCTAATCTGAAGTTTTTCGTTTTTGTGTGGGATGAATTTGTTAAAGTGTTGATAATCAAAAATCATCAGTCATCAATCAAAGCCGGAATGGCTTTCTCTGATTCACTTCCTGTTTTTAGTTTACAAGCTTTCTTTTATCTTTTCCAAAACGCTTTGCTGAATAATACCAATACGGTGAATACTTCGAGGCGGCCGATCAGCATCAGGGCTGCGCAGAATAGTTTGGCGGCATCGCTTAAGTGTGAGAAATTGTCCATCGGGCCGATAGAACCGAATCCGGGACCGATATTGCTCATACAACTGATGACGGCACTACAGGCCGTAGCAATGTCGTCGGTAAATATAGCCATAATGATACTTCCGATGCTGAATACAATCATAAAAAGAATGAAGAAGGCCATTACTCCGGTCATAACTGTAGGGTGTACGCTTTTACCGTCGTATTTGACGTTAATGACAGCATTGGGGTGAATGATCCGCTTCATTTCGGTGAAAGAATTCTTGAATAACAGAACGACACGGACGACTTTAATACCTCCGGCAGTCGAGCCGGCACAGGAGCCGATAAACATCAATACGAAAATAAGTAAGCCTAACAAGGTCGGCCATAACAAGTAATCGGCCGTTGCAAAACCGGTTGTCGTCATGATTGTTACGACCTGGAAGGCTGCATCCCGGAAACATTTTTCCGCACCGGCCCATCCGTTGACATAAAGGCCGCAAGCAATGACGATACTGCATACGGCAATGATAATGGTATACCACCTGAGTTCTTCATCATGAAATATTCTTTTGAAATCTCCTTTTAAAGCTGTCAGGTAGAGGCCGAAATTAATGGCTGCGATAAACATAAACAACATGATTACATATTGGATGTACGGGGAGTTCCAATAAGCAATACTATCTTGTTTGGTCGAGAATCCTCCTGTTGCCATAGTGCTGAAAGAATGACATATCGCGTCGAAAAGAGACATGCCGCCGAACATGAGCAGAATCGTTTCCAAAGCGGTGAAGGATAAATAGAACAGCCATAGTTTCCGGGCAGAAGAATAAAAGGTTGCGGCCATTTTATTGTGTGTGGGGCCGGGTACTTCCGCTACGTATAGATCCCGTCCTTCGATACCGAGGCTCGGCAGGATGGCTAAAAAGAGTACGGCAATCCCCAAACCTCCCAGCCATTGGGTCATTGACCGCCAGAAAAGTGTAGCATGGGGCAAGGACTCTATGTCGTTAAGTATAGAGGAACCGGTTGTTGTAAAACCGGACATGGTTTCAAAAAAGGCATCGGTGAAAGAGGGAATGGTGTTGCCGATAATAAAAGGCAAACAGCCGAAAAGGGAGAAAAAAAGCCAGATACAGGTGACGGTAAAATAACCGTCTTTTTTGGCCAGTATCTGATCGGGAGCCTTTACAATATAGGCCATACACATTCCTGTAATACCCGTAATGATAGCGGAATACAGAAATGCCAAGGTGTCACTTTCCCCATACAAAAGGGAAATCAATACGCACAATAGAAAACAGACGCATTCGATGAGCAATAGCTTGCCGATGATGTTTGTGATAAATCGTATATTTATCATTATTTCTGGAAATACTTAATGACTTTTTTAATGGCACTTTGAAGCGCAAACACGACAACGTTATCACCGGCCTGGATTTGTACGTCTCCTTTGGCTATGATAGTCGTGTTCCCCCGGATAATGCCGCCGATTGTTGCATCTTCCGGAAAATTCATGTCTTTCAACTGGTGCCGGGTGATTTTTGAACCGGCTTCAGCTTGCAGTTCGAATACTTCGGCTTCGGAAAAGGTCAGGAATTTCAAATGCTTGACATCGACATTCATCGTATAGCGGTAAATGTGTGAGGCCGCAATCAATTTTGTATTGATCAGTGTTCCGATACCGATGTTTTCTGCCAGGTCGATATAATCGATGTTTTCCACCTCGGCGACACTTTTCTTTACTCCCATTTTTTTGGCCAGTAAACAGGAGAGAATATTGGTTTCCGAAGATTTTGTGACACTGATAAAAGCGTCTATGTTTTTGATGCCCTCTTCACGCAACAGGGTGAGGTCACGACCGTCCCCGTTAATAATGAGTGTATATTTCAGTTTATCGGCCAGTTGGATACATTTTTCCCGGTCTTTTTCGATGATTTTGACGTTGTAATGTTTTTCCAGCAATGAGGCTGTTTTGATACCGATGCGGGAAGCCCCGACAATAACGATATTTTTTATTTCGAATTGTTCTTTACCGCAAAGGGCAAAAACGTTTTGGATGAACGAAGGTTTGGTAACGACAAAAATAAGGTCTCCGTATTTCAGAACATCGTTTCCCCGGGGAATCAATGTTTTGTTATCGCGTTTTATGGCTACCAGCCGAAACTGATCTGCCCCGTATATTTCGCCCATCTTGGCCAGTGTATGATTTAGAATAAGCGCTTTATCCCACAGTTTTATACCGATTAATTGCAGACGGCCGTCAGAGAATTCGTGCAGTTGACGTGAACCGATTTGTTTGAGGGAGGCTACAATTTCTTCCGCAGCCAGACGCTCGGGGTATATCAGGGTATCGATGCCGATGGATTTCAGGTATTCTGCATTTTCGCTCTCCAGGTATTCGCTGTTGTTGACACGGGCGATGGTGCGTTTCGCTCCCAGCTTTTTAGCCAGGATAGCGGAATTAATATTTTGGTCTTCCAGAGGATTTACTGCAATGTAGAGATCGCATTTACCGACTTCAGCATCTTTCAGTGCACCGATAGAAGTACATGAGCCGACAACCGACATTATGTCCAGTTGACTTTCGAGGGCTTCGACCTTTTCCTGGTCTGAGTCGATGAGTAATATATTATGTTCCTGCCTGCTGAGCATCTTTGCCAGATGCGTTCCGACAGCTCCTGCTCCTGCGATGACGATATTCATGAATATGTTTTTTATAGTGTGTTCAAGGTCGCAAATTTAAACTAATTGCCTTTGATTTCGATGATAAAAGATTATTTATTTATTTTTTGTATAAAAAACTTCATTTTTGTGTGATGACTGCATATTTACAAGTATAAAAAGTTTATTTTAAAGGAATTCGTATGGATCCATATTCTTCGGTCTTTAAAAGTGCGATGGAGTGGTTTCGGCAAAAAGATTCCCATTTCCGGATACAGGTGGAACGGTTGGATGCGTCCACGATGATTTGTCGGGGAAGCAGGGACGTGTCTCTGATCTGATCAGGGAAAATATTATCGCTGACAATCCATGAGCTTGTATTGGGATACGGAAAATCCTTATCCGATGTTATTAAACCGATGTCGTATTTTTTGTTTATAAATTGCGGAAACAGGTGTAAAAAACCTGTTCCTGTAAACTCCCGTTTGGAGGAAAGAAGCCGGTTGTAATGGATATAAGGGTATATCGTTTCCCGGTCGGATGAATCGGAGGTATTGTGAAGGAAGGTGTAATAACCGTTGTGATTCAATAAAATACAACTTTTCCCATACAGGTGGTAAGTAATAATTTCCCGGCGATTCCGGATATGTATATTAAAAAAGCAAATGTATATCAGCCAGCAACAGCAGTTTAGAAGGAGCAACCGGAATACTGCTTTTTTACGTTCTGACAAATAAAAAACAAGCAGAAATAACTGAAAGTAAAAGAATAGAATATGTCCTATTGTGGGATAAAGATTGTTCATATTCAGATAGGAAATGCCGGACTTATCGAGGCAGAAGAATAATGTACTGCACAGGTATTCGGTGATGAAATTTATTTTTAGTCCGATACATAAAGGTAGTAACAGTGTGAGTAAAGCAATGTAAAAAAGCAGGGTTGTGAGCGGTACGGCTATGAGATTGATCAGGGGACTGCCCGGATTGAAAGTATGGAAATAGTAAATGCTTAGGGGGGCTGTTGCCAGTTGAGCCGATAAAGTGACACTAAGCAGGGCATATACCGGTTTCAGGAATGCCGGTATATGAGAAGAAAATTTTTTGGAAAGCGGATATAAAAGAACGATACCGGTATAAGCGGCGTATGACATTTGCATACTGATGGAATAAAGGGCTTCCGGTTGAAATATCAGTGTGAAAAAAGCTGAGGCTGCTATAGAATTAAGCGGGGTATAATCTTGGGCAAAAGCCTTGCCGATGATGATAAACGAGAGTATGTTAGCGGCCCGGATAACGGAAGGTGACAGACCTGTAAGACAGGCATAGCACCAAAGTAAGGGGATGATGACTAAATGACTTTTGGGGTGTTTCAATCCCAAAAATCTGAAAAAATAGCAAAGTAACAGGTAGACAGCTCCGGTATGCAGTCCGGATACTGCCAAAAGATGAATGGTTCCGGTGGAAGAAAAGAGGGTACGGGTATCTTTATCCAATTCATTTTTGTATCCCAGACATAGTGCTTTGACGACAGCTTGTTGTCGGGGAAGGGAAATCAGACGGTCAATCTTTGAGATTAATTTTTGCCGGATGCCTTGAAAAAAAGTATACAGATTTGTCGAATGTCCGGTTTTAATAACCGGAGCGACGGGATATATACGAAAATGAATGTTTTTTTGCTTTAGGTGGCGATTGTAGTTGAAAGCATCAATATTGGCTGTTATTTTAAGCCGGATCAGCCGTCCCTGTATCGTTAACGAGTCTCCTGCCCGGTAATTGCAAGCTGTGTCCGGCAACCGGAGATACAAAAGCCGGTCTGCTACCGATAGAATATAGCTATTGGAAGAAAGGACTTCTTTGCACCGGCAATGTAAAGTAGAAATGTCAGACGTATCCGGATGGAAGGGAGGAGGTATCGCTAAATGCTGTCCGCAAAGGAGAATGGAAATGTGTAGGAGTATACCGGAAAAGGAGTGTTTAAAAAAGAATATACCGCATAAAAAGGCTGTACTCAGAAAGGGATAGAATACGATGGCCGGTATACGGAAAACAGGAGCAAGTGCTATACCTCCGGCTAGCAGCATCAGAGGTATTAGGAAAGGCGTGCGATGACGAAAATTGTTTACACCATAAAAAATCCGGATTTGAAACTTAAGGTATACAAGTTACAAAAAATCCGGGAAAAACGGATGGGAAAATTCCGCAGATAAATTACAAATTTTAGATTAAGCACATAATCCTGTTTGTAAAAACAAGAATTGTAAATTCTGCAAATTTTAAATTACATTTTTATTGGACGCCTAATTATAAATCTATCTGCGAAATCCCAGGGATTCAATTCGAAGCCGTCGATCCAAAATTACACAATGAGTCCGTCCCGGTGTGTAATTTTTTATTTGGGTAAAATAACCCGGTATGTGGCTTTAAATTTGCCGAGACTGATGTTGTTGAGTTTATTTTTCAACAGTCTCTTTTTTAAGCCGGACAGGTGATCGGTAAAGAGTATTCCTTCGAGGTGGTCGTATTCGTGTTGTATGATCCAGGCTTTAATACCTTCGTATTCTTCTTCTCTTTCCACTCCGTCTTCGTCCCGGTATGCAATCCGGATTTTATCTTTTCGTCTTACATCCTCATGAATACCCGGAACACTTAAGCAACCTTCGTTCCGGCTTATTTCTTCTCCCGTACGTTCCAGGATATGGGCATTGATGAAAGCCTTCCGGAATCCCGTGCAATCCGGGTCGATATCGGCAAAGGCGTCGGCATTGACTACGAAGATACGGATATTTTTACCGACTTGAGGAGCGGCCAGCCCTACTCCGTCCGATTCCTCCATGGTTTGCCACATGTCTTTGAGGAATTTATCTAAGTCCGGATAGTCGGTCGGAATGTCTTCGGACACCTTTCTTAAGGTCGGATGACCGTATATGAGTATAGGTAATAACATAATTAATTTGTATTTATCGGTTGTTTTTTATTCTTATACTTTCCATATAGGATGTAAGGATCAAAGTGGCGCTCATTGTATCTATGAGAGCTTTATCCTGACGTTTCTTTTTAGAAGCTCCTCCTTCGATCAGGGCTTTGTGGGCGATAACCGAAGTAAAGCGTTCATCGAACATTTCTATCGGAATTGTGGGAAATTTACGTTTCAAGGCTGTGAGAAACGGTTTTACATAGATCATGCTTTCCGAGTCGGTGTTATCCATTTGCTTGGGATAGCCGACTACAAAAAGATCGATTGTTTCTTTGGCCGTGTAATCCTGGAGAAATTTTAAGACTTCATGCGAAAGGACCGTTTGAAGACCAGTGGCGATAATACGTCCGGGATCGGAAACTGCAATGCCTACTCTTTTTTTCCCGTAATCAATGGCTAAAATTCTACCCACGTCCTTATTTGTCTATGATGATAAAAATGTCTTCGTTGCTGTTTTTCATCAGATATTGTTCCCGGGCAAATTTTTCGAGATTATCGCGGTTACTCAATAGTTCTTTCATTTTGCGGTTGTCTTCTTCTATTTTTTTCTGGTAGTATTCTTTTTCTTTTGTCAGTGTCGTGATTTTACCGCGTAGTTGTGCCTTTTCGACGAAACTGTTTCTGTCGAAGAAGGCAATCCATACCAGAAAGAGAAGTCCGACAAATGTATATTTGTTTGTAAACTTCCGGAATATTTGCCTCAAAGGATGTTCTGATTCTTTCAGCATGCTGCAAATTTATAAAAAAGGAATCATAGAAACAAATGCGAAAAGATTTAATGACTTGATTTTTACATAAAAACATCTAACGGAAGTATACGGAAAGAGCAACTTTTGAAATAATCACAGCGTATATGAGGTGAAATTGGTAAGTAAATAACTTTAATTTTAAGATGATGAATTACGGTATCAGTGTTTTGTTCAGGGCCATTCCGGTATTTATGGCTTTTATTTGCTTTTTTCTGGGAGGTTTCATATTTCTTTACGGACCGGATCCGGCGAAATATGTGGCGGGCCCTGTCGTATTCTTTTTAGGGGCGATTTGTTTGGCTTTGTTTGCTACAGCCGGAACAATAATACGGCAATTGATTCACACTTATCGTCCCGTGTTTAAATATCTGCTTCCCGGATTCGGATATCTGGTGGCTATTGTAACCTTTATTTCAGGGATATGGATATTTGGGCTGGGGACGACTAATTACCTCGTTTCCGGACATGTGATATGCGGCGTTGCTCTGATCACGGCTTGTGTATCTACAGCGGCGACCTCTTCGACGAAATTCTATCTGATTCCGCAAAATTCCCATTCAGGAAGCGCGGAGATCAATAAAGAAGGATTTACGGCTGTGACGGAAAAAATTTTGATTGTTTTAACGGTTTTGTTTGCCTTGACAGCCTGGGTATGGTGTATCGTTTTACTTTCCCGGACGAGTTTGGGTTCGGCTTATCTGGTTGCCGGCACGGTGATGGGAGGTTTGGCTTGTATCGCGTCCAGTTTAGTGGCTTTGGTGGCCAGTATTGCCCGCCAGATCCGGAACGATTATGGGGAGCAGGATCGTAAATTCTGGCCTAAGCTGGTCTTTTTTTTCGGAACGATCAGTGTCATTTGGGGGATTGTCCTGATCTTGGCTATGATCGGAAATGCGGCTAATACCACCGGATTTATTATGATCGGTTTGGGATTGGTATGTTTCAGTATTTCCAGTAAAGTTTTGTTGTTAGCTAAGGTATGGCGGCAAGAGTATGCATTAGCCAATCGAATTCCTTTAATTCCGGTCATTACGGCCCTTTTGTGTTTGTTTTTAGCAGCCTTTCTTTTTGAAGAAGGACTATATGATAATGCTTTTTTCGTACCGGCAAGGGTACTGACCGGTTTAGGAGCTATTTGTTTTTGTCTGTTTTCTATCGTCAGTATTCTGGAAAGCGGAACATCGAAAAAATAAGCGGAAGGGGTACCTTCCTTTTATCCTTAAATCCTTATCTTTGCAAAAAGATAAGGATTTTGGGTTATGGAAAATAAACCTTTGGCAGAACGGATGCGTCCGAAGACATTGGATGATTATATCGGACAGAAGCATTTGGTAGGAGAGGGGAAAGTATTGCGCAAGATGATAGAATCGGGCGTGGTGTCGTCGTTTATTTTGTGGGGACCTCCGGGGGTAGGGAAAACAACCCTGGCGATGATTATTGCCGAGCAATTGAAAAGGCCCTTTTATGTATTGAGTGCTGTGAGCTCCGGGGTGAAAGATGTGCGGGAGGTGATTCAGAAAGCTGAAAGCCAGCGTTTTTTCAATACGCCTAATCCGATTTTGTTTATCGATGAAATCCATCGTTTTTCGAAAGCACAGCAAGACTCTTTGTTGGCTGCCGTCGAAAAAGGAACAGTTACCTTGATCGGGGCAACGACGGAAAATCCTTCTTTTGAAGTGATTTCACCGCTTTTATCCCGTTGTCAGGTATATGTTCTGAAAGCGCAGGAAAAAGCCGATTTGGAAGAATTGGTCGATAAGGCGATTACGAAAGATTTTTACCTGAAAGAGAAAAATATACAGGTCAGGGAGAAGGAGGCTTTGATTTCTTTTAGTGGCGGAGATGCCCGGAAATTGCTCAATATTCTGGAATTGGTGGTAAATGCCCAGACAGGAAAGGAGATCATTGTTGATAATGAGATTGTCCGTAAAGAGTTACAGGAAAATCCCTTGATGTATGACAAGGACGGTGAGCAGCATTATGATATCATCTCGGCTATGATAAAATCGATCCGGGGGAGTGATCCGAATGCGGCTTTGTATTATATGGCCCGGATGTTGGAGGGAGGAGAAGATCCGAAATTCATTGCTCGGCGACTGATTATTTCCGCTTCGGAAGATATTGGCTTGGCGAATCCCAATGCCATGCTGATTGCAAATGTATGTTTTGAGGCGGTACATAAAATCGGAATGCCGGAAGCCCGTATTCCCCTGTCGGAATGTCTGATTTATCTGGCAACATCTCCGAAAAGCAACTCGGCATATCTGGCGATCGACGAAGCCATCCGGTTGGTAAGGCAGACAGGAAATGTACCGGTACCTTTGCATTTGAGAAATGCTCCGACAAAACTGATGAAGGAATTGAATTATGGGAGAGATTACAAATATGCCCATGATTTTCCAGGGAATTTCGTCGATCAGGAATACATGCCTGAGGAGGTGAAGACGGCTGTTTTTTATAAACCTCAAAACAATACGCAAGAGGTGAAAATACTGGAACGATTGAAAAATTGGTGGAAAAGGAAATATAAATAGATTTTGAATAGATTTTTGTCAGGTAGCAGGGTATGGCCTTAGAACTGATGATCGGTATAGGTGCGGCATGATGGCTGATCTGCAATCTACAGTTAGAATCGTTTTATAACTCTTTGTTTAGTTTGGAATCTAAAGTTTACAATTAAAATATATGGAAGTATTGGAAAAATTTAAGCAGTCGGACATGTTTTTTCTTTTGGCCGGGCCGTGTGTGATTGAGGGAGAGGAAATGGCCATGCAGATTGCAGAGCATGTCGTAAAAATTACCGAACGTCTGGATATACCCTATGTGTTTAAAGGTTCGTTTAAAAAAGCCAACCGTTCCCGGATTGATTCTTTCACCGGTATCGGAGATGAAAAAGCATTGAAGATACTGGCAAAGGTGAAGGAAACATTCGGAATTCCTGTGGTAACAGATATTCATTCCCCGGAAGATGCAGAGCTGGCAGCTCCTTATGTAGATGTATTGCAGATCCCGGCTTTTTTGTGCCGGCAAACCGATTTATTGGTTGCTGCTGCCAAAACCGGAAAATTGGTTAATATAAAAAAAGGACAGTTCCTTTCACCGGATGCGATGCGTTTTGCTGTGCAGAAAGTAAGGGATTCCCACAATCAGAATGTTATGGTGACGGAGAGGGGTACGACATTCGGCTATCAGGACCTGATCGTCGATTACCGGGGAATACGGATTATGCAGGACAGTTGTCATTGTCCGGTTGTGGTTGATGTGACGCACTCCTTGCAACAACCCAATCAGGGAAGCGGAGTGACCGGCGGACAACCGGAACTGATAGAGACCATCGCTAAAGCAGGAATTGCTGTCGGTGCCGATGGTTTGTTTATTGAAACCCATAGTAATCCTTCTTGTGCCAAGTCTGACGGAGCAAATATGTTGCGTCTGGATTTGATGGAAGGATTGTTGGAAAAATTAGTGCGTATACGAAAAGCTGTGATATAGGGGAGGCTTACGATTTTTGATTTATGATTTTTGATTTACGATTGGGGAGATTTTTGATTTGTAGCGGGTTTTCGAAGAGGTTGTTTATGATTTTAAATTTTAGATTTTAAATTTTAAATTGAGAACAGGGAGGTGAAAGTTACACAATGAGTCCGTCCCAGTGTGTAATTTTTGATTTACGATTCTTTTTTAATAAGGGGGATTGTATGCTTGATTTAAAGTTGGCAAGCTGTCTCCGGAAGTTGTGAGTGTAGTATTTATCGGGTTTAAGTGATGAAAATCTGAATAAAAGGAGGAGATGTCTTCCTCCTTTATTTTTTATTCCGAATAACAACTAAATTATTTAGTTGAAAAACTATTTCATGTAGTTGTATAATTAAAAAATATAGTTATATTTGTAATGTTCTTATTAAATAATTGGGTAATGGAAAGATTAACGGCTAAAGAAGAAGAAATTATGGGGTTCTTTTGGGATAAGGGACCTTTATTTGTAAAACAATTGCTGGAATTTTACAAAGAGCCGAAACCGCATTATAATACGCTGTCGACCATCGTACGGGGATTGGAGGAAAAAGGTTTTATTGCTTATACGGTTTATGGTAATACCTATCAGTATTATGCAGCCGTATCCCGCGAAGAGTACCGGCGTGGCACGCTTAAGAATGTAGTATCGAAATATTTCAATAACTCTTATACGCGGGTTGTATCGGCCTTGATTGAGGAAGAAAATATTTCTGTAAATGAACTGAAGGACCTGATCCGTCAGATCGAGAATAAAAGAAAACGGTAGTTATGGAAGCTTTTTTACTTTATATTTTTCGTTCGACGATTTGCCTGACTTTGTTTTTGATATTTTTTAAGGTATTGTTGTGCCGGGATACTTTTTTCAGATGGAATCGCTTTATTTTGCTGGGAGGGATACTGTTTTGTCTGGTATGGCCTTTTGTTGAGTTTGAAGCCGAACCGTCGCCTTTCCGCCAGCATCTGAATGAATTGGAAAAAGTCATAACGGGTTATGTACCGGAAGAAGAACAGACTGCCATGATTTATGCGCTGCCAACAACCGATACAGAAGTCCTGACAGAAAGCAAAGGAAATATTCCTTATACCGGATGGATTTATGTAGGGGGAATGGGTATCTGCCTTTTGTTTTGGCTACTTGCTTATCGGAGAATGTTCGGTATTCTTCGCAGCGGGGAATCTATACCCAGAGAAGGGTATACATTAGTCGTTGTTTCCGGGAAAATTTGTCCTTTCAGTTGGCGGAATTATATTGTATTATCCCGCCAGGATTATGAAGGGTATAAGGAAATCATTGCACACGAATGTATCCATATTCGTAAGAAACACACTTGGGATTTATATCTGATTCAGTTGTTACTCGTGTTTCATTGGTTCAATCCGGCCGTGTGGCTGTTAAGGCGGGAATTGCAGGATATTCATGAGTATGAGGCTGACGAAGGCGTTATCAAACAAGGCATCGATGCAACTAAATATCAATTATTATTGGTGAAAAAAGCTGTCGGCTCCAGGGTCGAATCTATTGCCAACAGCTTTAATCACAGTAAACTAAAAAATCGAATTACTATGATGTTAAAAGAAAAATCAAATCGTTGGGCACGGTTGAAAATTTTACTTTTCTTACCGTTAGCAGTGCTGATAGCGCAGGCTTTTGCTCGTCCGGAAGTAGCTTCTTCCATGGAGAAACTGGCTTCCTTTGACAAAGTTAATCAAATTCCGGATAAGCCCGAAAAATGGACGGAAGATTTTTTTCAGCAGACCTGGAAGGATTATTTCGGTGACCGTGTTGAAAACGTGAAATTGGAGAAAGAGCGTGTTCTTAATTTATACATCAATCGCAAAAACATCCTTTTAATTGTCAATAATTTATTAGCCGATAATGTTACCTGGGATCAGTTAGCGGATAAATTGGCGGCACAACTCAAAGGGATGCATACCCGTTTTTCTCCGGTATATATTGTGATGATGAGGGATAAGGAAACTTCCGATAAGAAGTGGCAGGATCTGTTAAATATTGTCGGTGAAGTGTGTGATAGGTTTACAACGGAGGTGCGGCAGCAGCTTCCGGAGTCCGACCGGGATAAAATGGATAAAAAATTTCCTGTATTGGTGAATATTGCAAAGCCGCATATAACAGAGCCATACCTCGATCCTTCTCTGGTTCAGGCTCCTCCACCTCCACCTGCTTATCCGATCAATCTGATCTATAAGACGGCTGAAGGCAAGGCGGTACATCTTAGGGCTGTAAATATCGAACAACTTGGAGAAAAGTTGGAAAAAGAGGGTTGGCCGATATCACAAGGAGATATCGAACTGCAGATAAAAGGTCGGTTATCAAAGGATAAAATCGTTTCTTTTTTGAAGGATAAAGGCATTCAGCCTACCTTGATATCACAGGAAACAGGGGCACTTCCCCAGTTGACGATGGTATTTACCTATAATTCCGGGTTACAGGCCAGGCGGGATGTATGGAAATATGAAAATGCAGTTTCTTTTATCGATCAGATTCGTACGGACAAGGTGAAAAATGTGGAACTTGAAATTTTTGAAAAGGTCCGGCCGGAAACTATTGCCAAAGTAAGAGCCTATTTGCAGTCGAAAGGCATAACGAATATATCGGAAAAGAAAATATTATTTAAATAATGAGGCAGAGATAATATTAAGTGGCCCACAGATTCGGGAGATATATTGATTTTAAATTAATTATCTGCGAGAACACCGAAATCTGCGGGCTTCCTTTATAATCTGAATTTTTTCAGTATTTTTGGGAGGTATTCCAGTGGGGGGATATCTGTTTCGTCCGGGAGATACACATAGAGTTGCCGGACTGTCGTATAATTTCGGTCGACCAAAATGTCGGATGTCAGATATCCAGTTTGACGACTGTAATGCCTGCCCCTCCTAGTTGTACTTGTTCGTCGGAGTAAGAACCGACGACGGGATTGGTACTAAGGTATTCGCGGATGATTTGCCGCAAGGCCCCGGTGCCTGTGCCGTGGAGGATGCGCAGGTTTTTGGAATCGAGCATTACGGCTTCATCGATAAATTCGGTGACCTTTTGCAGGGCTTCGTCTCCCCGAAGGCCACGAACATCGATTTCTGGTTTGAACATCAGGCGTTTCTGACTCATATTTTCCCGGAAATCCGGATAGGCAGACCTGTTTGCCGGGCGGGTTTGCTTTTTGATCTGGTTGGCAGAGGCTTTACGGAGTTGTTCTACTGCAATCTGGGTACGAATGTTACCGAGTGCTATCAGTGCTTTTCCGGCTTTGATGTCCAGAATTTCTCCGATGGCCTGGTTGGGTAGCTTGACATAATCTCCTTTTTGCAGGAGGAGGGATGTTTCTTTCTTGTCATATTCAGAAACGGTTTCTTTTTCGGTTTTTTTCTTTTTCCGGTTTTCCCGGTCTTTTATTTTTTCGATTTTCCGTTTCAGGCGTTCTTCTTCCTCTTCTTCAGAGAGCAATTTTTGTTTTTCTGCTTCCAGTTGTGCACGTACAATCCGGGTTTTTTCTTTCTCGGCCTGGCTTTCCCGGATTTCCCGGATGGTAGTTTCTATTGTTTTGTTGGCATTAGCAATAATTTCCTGTGCTTTAAGCTGGGCTTCCCGGATGATTTCTTTTCGTAGCCGGGAGGCTTCCTGGAGTTCGTTACTGTATTTTGCGACGACATCATCCAGGCGTTTTTCATTTTCGTGGATTTTCCTTCGCTTTTCTTCCCAATAGCGTTTATCCCGGGCAATGTCTTTCAGGTGTTTATCATAATTGATATGGTCTTCGCCTATTTTTCCGGCAGCTTCGTCCAGAATTTCTTTTGGCAAGCCGATTTTATTGGCAATCTCGAAAGCAAAGGATGAACCCGGTTTGCCGATTTGCAGTTCGAAAAGGGGCATCATCCGGTGGTTGTCGTATAGCATGGCTCCGTTTTCAATACCGGGAGTGGCTGAAGCAAAATGTTTGAGGTTGGTATAGTGTGTGGTGATAACTCCTTTTACTTCTTTGTTGTTTAAAGCATGCAGAATTGCTTCGGCAATGGCGCCACCCAGCATGGGCTCTGTACCGGTGCCGAATTCGTCGATCAATATCAAGGTGTCTTTGTCGCCGTAACGGACAAAGTTTTTCATATTGATCAGGTGTGAACTGTAAGTACTCAAATCGTTTTCGATGGATTGCTCGTCACCGATATCGATCAGAATTTTTTTAAAGATACCGAAACGACTCGCCTCGCTTACCGGTACCGGTAAACCGCACTGAAACATGTATTGCAGAAGTCCGGCTGTTTGCAGACACACGGATTTTCCTCCTGCATTCGGTCCGGAAATCAGTATGATTCGTTGTTCGTCGTTGACTTCCAGTTTTAAGGGAATCAGTTTTTTTTCCGTATTTTTAAAAGCCAGGTACAACAAAGGATGCCTGGCTTCATACCACCACATTTCGGGAAGATTTTGAAATACCGGAACAATGGCTTCGATTTCAATGGAAAACAGTGCTTTGGCCTTGACAAAATCGACATGGGCCAAAAAATTGTAGGCCGGAATCAGGTGGTCGATGTAAGGACGTATATCGTCAGAGAACTTACGCAATATCCGGATGATCTCCCGTTTTTCTTCCAGTTGAAGTTCCCGTATCTCGTTGTTCGTTTCGATGATTTCTGCCGGTTCGATATAGGAGGTTTTTCCGGTCGTCGATTCGTCGTGTACGATACCGTTGATGCGGCGTTTGTAGGCCGAGGGAACAGGAATAACCATGCGTCCGTCACGGATGGCGATAGAAGAGTCCTTTTCTGCCCATCCTTCAGATTGGGCCTGCTGTAATAAGGATTGCATGCGCCGGGATATACCTGACTGTTTTTTCAGGATATTGCGGCGTATGTCGTTCAGTTCAGAAGAGGCGTTATCCTTAATCGTACCGTGTTTGGAAACAATCGAGTCCAGGCGTTGTAAAACATAAGGAAACAACTGTATCTGTCCGGCTTTTTGAGTCAGGTGGGGATACTGTTCATTTTTACCGTTGAAAAAACGGACAATGGCGGTCAGACTTTCCAATGAGTTTTTTAATGCAACCAATTCGGGGATATCCAGATAAAGTCCTTCGATGCGGATCTTATTCAGAAAAGGACGGGCATCGGCATAGTAGTCTCCCGGAAACTCTTCTTCCCGCACAATACGCATAAATTCGGCCGTTTCTTCCAGATTTTCCCGGATAAAAATGTCCTCCTCCGAAAAGGTCATGGCTTTTACCAGTTCCCGTCCCATATCACTTCGGCATCTGCCGGTAAGCATTTCCCGGATTCTGTCGAACTTTATCTTACTCTCAAAATTTTCCGGATATATCACTTCGTTTTCCTGTTTTGTTTGGTATTGCAAAATTAAAGAGAAAACCGGGAATACGGAAGGATGAGGGAAAAATACTCGAATTTTATTAATTTTGCCGTGAAAACTTGATTTTTGATTTGCGATTTTTGATTGAATTCTGCAGATTTTGCAGACAGATTGTAAATCGTTCGACAAACTGATCCGTTGCGGGATTCATTTAATCTGAAATCGTAAATTTACAATTATTTTTGTGTTTGATTTTAAGCAATACAATGTCAAAAGTAATACTGAATACGGCTTATTTTCCTCCGGTACAATATCTCGCCTGTGTGAATCGATACGATGAGGTCGGTATAGAGCAATGGGAAAGCTACGGGAAGCAAAGTTACCGTAACCGCTGTGAGATTTTGTCCGCCAATGGTATTCTGTCTCTTACCGTGCCCGTGAAAAAGACGAACGAAGTTAAATTTCTGACAAAGGAGGCATGTATTGATTATTCGACCCGTTGGCAGAAATTGCATTTCAAGGGAATCGAGTCTGCCTATAAGAATTCTCCGTATTACGATTATTACATGGAAGATTTTATTCCGTTTTTTGAGAAAAAAGAAAAATATCTGCTCGATTTAAATACGGCGATTCTGGAAACGGTACTCGGTATTTTACAGATTCGGCGATCCCTTGTTTTTACAACGGATTATCAAACTTACCCCGAAGAAGTATGTGATATGCGTGGTGTGATCCATCCGAAACCGGCCCGCCAGGAAAAGGAGGACATTCTGTTTAAAGCAAAACCCTATACCCAGACGTTTGCCGACCGTTTCCCGTTTGCGCCGGATTTAAGCATATTGGATTTACTTTTTAATACAGGTCCGGAAGCTGTCGATTATCTTTAAATCATCATAAATTGGGGGTGTTTTAAAAAACCCCTGTTGTACACAGGGGTTGAAGAGAATTACCTTCGACTGGAAAAATTAAAATTATATCCGAATCCCAGAAATAGGGACCAGATGGAATAATTTTCCGTATCGCCGTATACTTTGTTCGTATATTTTTGTTCCTCGTTGAATTCTGTGGTTCCCAAAGATAGATTAAACCGACCGATTTCCAAGCCGACAGAGGGAGAAAAATAAAATCCCTTTATTCGTTGTGTATAGCCAGGATTGTAATATTCACTAGTAGCAGAGATTACATAACCGGCCCGAAGATTGAAATAAGGTTTTATTTTTCGTTGTCCGGCATAGAGCCGTGTATTGGCGAAGAGGGGAAGGCCGTAACTATCATCCCATCTGATAACGCCGAGACCGGCTCCTGCGTAGAGCCATGAATTGAATTGAAAACCGTAAGTGCCGGAGGCTTCTATCATGAAGGCTTCGTCGTCAAAATTGTACATCGGGCTGAGTTCGGCAAAACCGCGCGATCCGGTCTGTAGTGGTTCATTTTGGTGGTTGCGTTCGGTGATCAGTGTGGATCCGTGAATCATCTGACCAAACACACCACTGCAATAAGCCAGAATGCCGAGGGTTAAAATAATTTGTTTCATATACTTGAAATTTACTTATCGATTTTGATCGGTTTTTTCTCTGTGCTGTGCAGAACTGCGGCACTGTTGCCGGGAGTCATCTGAAACATATCGACCATCCAGGTATCGGCGGCCGTTGCATTTCGGAAATTCACCCAACGGGCAGGGTAGCCGGTTACGGAAATCTGGAATTCACCTTTGGGAGTGGTCTCTACATCGATAATTGCTCCTACAATGACGTCTGCATTATATTTTTTAGCTGCATTCAGTAGAGCCGTACGCTTGAAATTATCGACGTATTTCAGATTAAACAATGTCACTTCGTACGGGAAGACCTCGACATACGGCGTGATTTTTTCTTGGGAGATGACTTGCAGATCGGCAATTAAGGGGGTGATGATTACACTTAGGCCGGGTTCGACGACACGGGCTGAAGATTCACGATACGTAGTTTTCTGAACGGCGCAAGCTGTCATTAAAAATGCACCTACCAGTAGAATAAGATTTCGTTTCATGATTTTTGTTTATTATTTTGCCGGTCCCTTCAGCTGTTTTTAGATTCTTGAAAGCACATAAAAAACGTGGGACTAAACCCTTATCTGCTTCCGCGGTATCGCCAAACACCTTCGTATCCAAATAAAGTAAAGCCCACGTTATGAAACGTGAACGTATATACCTTACTCTTGGATACTTCTGTAAATTGGCGATTTTCGGAAGCAAGATTAAAGTTAACGTTTATTATATGTTATGCGCTTTAAAGTGCATGTTCGGGTTGTGTTTAATTTCCGTTATTTTTCCATAGGCAATTGGATTTTGAAATTTCTATTTTTACAAATATAGTATGTTTTATGAATAAATCCTAACGTAATTTTATAGGAAAAAAACTGTAGGATTTCAATCGTTTCTGAAGTTGATGGTGTCTTTTCCTATTTTACAATATCTATATTTATCCGATTGGTTCAATAACTTTTTGGGAAGTTGGTTCTTAGTTTCTTTCTATTATTTTATTTTTGCCCTTATTTTCTTTATGTGTTACTTATCGGAGATCTATAAAGTTTATTTACATTATTTTTTAATCCCGCAGACAGATTTTAAATTTTAGATTAAATGAATCCGACGACGAATCAGTCGGCCAACGCTTTTATATTTGTAATCCATCTGCAAAATCCTTTAAATCTACGGGATTCAATCAAAAATCGTAAACCAAAAATTACACAATGAGTCCGTCCCAGTGTGTAATTTTTTTCCCAATCGTAAATCAAAGATAAAGACAGATTCTGAATGAATCCGGCAACAGATCCGTTTGTCAAATAATTCCATGTTTATAGTCTATAATGTACTATTTACAATCCATTGGTTGCTGTGTCAAATATTCTGTTTTTGTTTGTAGATTTGGAATTATTTTGCATATTTGTCCGCGTATGTGCAGGGTTTTAAGCGTTGTTTTTTTCTTGATATTAGGTTTGAAATTGAGCTTTTTAACCTCATTTGCCGATAATTATTCCCGGATTTTTGTTTACTACGAAGCCGTATGTTCATATGAAGTGTTTTATGGCACTTATTAATGGTAGAAATATGACGTCTGTCAAACTGAAATTAAACAAAGATCGTGTTTTATTGAATGGAACTTATCCTTTGGTGTTCCAGATTATACATTCTAGGCGTAAAAAATTGATTTATAGTCCGTTCCGGGTTGCTGGTCCGGAGTTTGATACGGTAAAAGAAAAAGTAGTTTACTGTAAGGACAGGTTGACCCACCGTGAAGTCCGCAGTATCAATCGTTGGATCATCAAGGAGCGAAAAAAGCTGAACGGCCTGATCGGTGAGTTGAAAAAGTGTATGCCGGATTTTACCGTAGCCGATATTGCCGGATATTACGAGGGACAAATAAGAGGGGAAGGGTTGTTTGCCTTTATAGACGGTTGTGTCCGGCAGAAAGAGGAACTGGGCAAATATGGTACTGCGGCAGCCTACCGCAGTACCCGTTCATCTCTGTTGCATTTTACCGGTAAAGAAAAGATGGCTGTTTCCGAGGTGACTCCCGCTTTTGTCAGAACTTATGAGAGACACCTATTAAAAAGCGGGGTATGTTGCAATACGGTGAGTTTTTATATGCGTAATCTGCGGGCTATCTATAATCAGGCCGTTTTGGAGGGGGAAATAGAGCCGGCTGTGAATCCTTTCCGGCATGTGCAGACCCGTCCTGCCAAGACTGTCAAGCGGGCGATGAGCCGTGATCATATCCGTCGTTTGATGCAGCTTCCGCTGGAGGATGTTCCTGATCTTAATTTTATCCGTAATCTGTTTATGTTCAGCTTTTATGCCCGGGGAATGTCTTTTGTGGATATGTTTTTTTTAAAAAAGGAGAATATAAAATGTAATTTTATCGAATATTACCGTCATAAGACACGGCAGCTTATCCGGGTCAGTCTGACGGATAAATTGAAAGAGATTATCTCGCGTTATCAGAGCGACTCGGATTACATATTTCCGGTTATAGATGAATCTTCCTATCTGTCGCCTTACCGGCAATATCGGCGTGCGCTCAGCAAGGTGGAGCGGAAGCTCAAGCTATTGGGAGATCGGTTGGGATATGAGGTCGGGTTGACCACCTATGTCGCCCGCCATAGCTGGGCAACTCAGGCCAAAGAGTGTGGTATTCCTGTTTCGGTGATCAGTGAAGGACTCGGACATACCTCGGAAAAAACAACGCGGATTTATCTGAAAGAATTCGATCAAAAGGTTTTGGATGAATGTGATCAGTTGGTGGCCCGGCTTGAAAGTGTGCCCGGTAATTGATCTTCGGTATATACCGGTTGTTTTGTTAAAATGTCCGAATGCCGGTAAAAGTCTTATTTTATCCTTATTTTTGAAGACGGAATAGAGGGCAGGCTGTGTTCCGGTTCTGTCGTTTGTAGCTTGCCGGCAGAGGTAAGCATTTGTTTGCAGATTTGAAGTGAGATTTTTTATAAATTTGAATATGAGACAGGTGATCGATATTGAAAATTGGAAGCGGAAGGAGGAATTTTTATTTTTCCGGACCTTCCAGAATCCGATGGTGTCGGTGACGGTCGAGGTGGATTGTACCTTGGCATATCAGCGGGCTAAAGAGTTGGGCGTGCCTTTTTCGCTGTATTATATGCATGCGGCATTGGTGGCAGCCAATCGTATTGAAGAGTTGCGCTACCGGCAGGAGGGGGAAGAGGTGGTTTTATACGATCGGGTAAATTTATTTACCCCTATTTCTATTGCCGACGGGAGCTATCGGTCGGTGCTGTTGCCGCTGGAAGACGATTTGGACGTTTTTCTTGAAAAGGCTTTGCCGGTTGTCGAGCGTGCCAAGCGGGGAGAGGGACAGGCTCACGAAGAAAAAGATCATAACCGGGATTTTATTCTGATCAGTGTAAATCCGTGGTATCGCTTTACGAGTGTGCAGGTAGGAATACCTCAGGTGCCGCATGAGAATATCCCTATTTTTACTTTTGGTAAGGTAACTGAAGAACATGGGAAACGGGTGATGCCCGTCGCTTTGTCGGTGAATCACGGTTTTGTCAGCGGCTTTCAGATCGGTTGCTTTCTGAAAGAGTTTCAGCAAATGCTCGATCGCTAAAAGACACGACTGTGCCGGTTAAAGCACAGTCTGCGGTCGGATGTATCAGGCAATGTGGAGTCGTTGGAGGTCTTGTTTTACATCGGTAATACCTCCGAGATTGAACTGTTCGGCGAGTACGTTCAGTATAGCCGGAGATACGAAAGCCGGAAGAGTCGGACCGATGTGTATGTTTTTAAAACCGAGGCTGAGTAAAGCTAAAAGAACGATGACAGCTTTTTGCTCATACCAGGCGATGTTGAAGGCGATGGGCAAGTCGTTGACATTTGCCAGGCCGAATATCTCTTTTAATTTTAGGGCAATAAGAGCCAGGGAGTAACTGTCGTTGCATTGTCCGGCGTCCAGGACACGCGGAATGCCGTTGATATCGCCTAATCCCAGTTTGTTGTAACGGTATTTGGCACAACCGGCGGTAAGGATAACTGTATTTTGGGGGAGCGCTTCGGCAAATTCCGTGTAATATTCGCGGTTTTTCATTCGTCCGTCGCAACCGGCCATAACGATGAATTTGCGGATGGCTCCGCTGCGTACGGCTTCGATAATCTGAGGTGCTAGTTGTACAACCTGATTGTGGGCAAAACCGCCGGTAATATGGCCTGTTTCTATTTCCGTAGGCGGCGGACATTTTTTAGCTTGCGCGATAATCTCCGAAAAGTCTTTGTAGCCATCCGTATTTTCCTGAATGTGTTTGCATCCGGGATATCCGGTAGAATTTCCGGTATACATCCGGTTGATATAGGAAGCTGAAGGCAGCGGGGGAACGATGCAATTGGTTGTGAAGTAAATCGGGCCGTTGAATGTCTCGAATTCTTCCCGTTGACGCCACCATGAATTCCCGTAATTACCGGCGAAGTGGCTGTATTTTTTGAATGCCGGATAATAGTGGGCCGGGAGCATCTCGCTGTGGGTATAAACGTCTACGCCTGTACCTTCCGTTTGTTCGAGCAATTCTTCCAGGTCTTTCAGGTCATGACCGCTGATCAGGATACCCGGGTTGGAACGAACGCCGATATCGACTTTCGTTATTTCCGGATTACCGTAGCTTTGGGTATTGGCTTTGTCGAGCAGGGCCATAGCGCTTACGCCGTATTTTCCTGTTTCGAGTACCAGTTGGGTGAGCTCCGGAACGGTGAGTTTTTGGGTCGTCATATCGGATAAGGCCTGTTGTATGAATGTGTGTATAGATTCGTCATTGAAGCCGAGGTGCATGGCGTGCTCCGTATAGGCAGCCATGCCTTTTAAGCCGTATAGGGTGAGTTCTTTCAGAGAACGCAGGTTTTCGTCCGTTTCCCGGAGTACGCCGACTTGTGAGGCTTTGGCGGTATATTCCTCTTCTGTGCCCTGCCATTGTAATTCGTCTGTTTCGGGTAGGGGGATGCCGGCTTGAAGGGCTTGGTTTATCAGTTCGTTCCGGAGTTCCATGCCTTTGCGTATGAGCCGGATAATACGCTGATCGTCGAAATTGGCATTGGTAATTGTGGTAAATAGTGCGTCGACAATAAACCGGTTGATTTTTTCGTCTATCTTGCGATGGCCGTTTCTTAGCGTATTGGCTACGATAGCAATTCCACGGACGGAGAATAACAACATATCCATCATGGCCGACGTACTACTCATTTTCCCGCATACGCCTTTAACGGTACATCCTGTACCTTTGGCGGTTTCCTGACACTGGAAGCAAAACATGTTTTCTTTCATATTTTCTGAAATTTTAGGTTATTTCTGGTGGCAAATATTCTGTTTTTTTTACTCCGGGACTGTCACATATGTTACAATCCTTTGTTTTAGAATGAAATTTGTCAGTTAAGGTGGTGGGAATGTATTTATAGCCGGGGAAATATAGAATTTCCGGATTACTTTGTATTTTTGATTACACGTCGGAAGAGACAATGTGTTTAATTTTGTCATGTCGAACCGTTGTTTTATATAAATCGGTATGGAGAATATAGAAGATTTGTTGGAAATATCTGTTTTCCGGGGTTTACCGGAAGAGAATCTGCGTCGTTTTTCGGGTTCGGTTTCATTGGGTGTGAAACATTATTCGGCAGGAGAATTCGTTGCTATGCAGGATTCCCGTTGTACGGGGCTTTATTTGCTGTGTAGCGGTCGGGTACGCTCGTATATGACAGGAAGTGACGGAAAGCAGATTATCGTGGAGGAACTGGATGCTCCGGATGTATTGGCGCCTGCATTTGTATTTGCAACGGATAACCGTTTTCCTGTGAGTATCGTGACCTTGGCGGAATGCAGGATCCGGGTCGTCAACCGGGAGGAAATGGCCAGGTTTATGCATCAGGAACCGGTCGTGATGATGAATTTTCTGCGACTGATTTCCGATCGGAGTATTTTCTTGAGTCGTAAAGTCAATGCTTTTGCGTTGCAAGATTTAAAAGGGCGTTTATCGGTTTGGCTATATGAAAACGGAGAGATCCGGAATCAGCAACAATTAGCGGACCGTTTAGGCGTGGCTCGTCCTTCTTTGGTCCGGGTATTGACAGAATTGGCAAAAGATGGGGCAGTGGAATTCAAACAACGGAAAGTGGTTGTTACAGACCGGGAGATTTTGAGACGATATTTTTGATTCCGGATGGGACCCGCTGATTTCGCTAATGAATTTCAGATTTAAAATGAGCGATTACTTCTTCGGATGAGATCGTAATTTTTGCAAATTTTAAATTAACATTTTATCGGATCTTCACTCGTAAATCAATCAGCGAAATCAGCGGGCTTATTTTGTTTTATAATATCGGGTTGATGGTGCTGCTGCCTCCGGGAAGCCATGGATTAATGGTTACGTTGGTGATAACGATGGCATTTCTGGAAAGAGTGACCGTATAAATGTATTTGGTGGACCTTGTAAAGGTAAGATTGCTGCCGAGAGAAATGCTGGCGCTACCGGTTGTGGAGTTCTGAAAAGTACAATTTATCGTCAGGGTAGGAGTGGTGGTAGCGATTGGAAATACCAATATATTCAGGGTCGTTACTGTCGACGTAGAGAGTGTGGGCGCGGACGACGGCTGGACGGTAATCAGGTTGTTTGTTGCTCCGTTTGCCGTATAGGTGCTGTCCGATAAACTGAAAGTGGCTCCTGTGGCCGATGTTGTTAACCCTTCTCCGGCTTGTCCGTTGATAGTCACACTTGTTAATGTCGTGTTTGCGGGTACGGTCCCGTCGATTTTGATATTCAGTTGTATTAATGCCAGGACGTGCTTGAATGTCAAAGGAACGCTTCCGTTATTTGCCGGTCGGTTGATACCGGCTCTTTGGTTATTCGAATAAAGGACATTGTGCGTGGGGTTAATTGTTCCGGTTTGGGTGTTTAAAACCGGAATCTTTACGGCTGTCAACGTGTTTCCGCTGGCATATGGAGCGTAGGCGTAAAATTGATGAAGTGTGGTATAATCCTTCCAAAAGATCGGTGTTGCGGTTGACCAACTACTACCCGAGTAGGTGTATTTCAGATTATTGGCAACCGGATTCGATTGTGTGCAAAAGAGTCCGATGGAATCGTTGGTTACCCAATTCGCATTCGTTCCGTCGTCTGTGGTCCGGCTGTTGGGAGCTAATCCGGCCATTAGTGCCGAAATAGATACTTTGTCGTTGTCTTTGCAATTGTCGTAAGAATCGTCTTTTGTGCAAGCTGTAAATAATACAGCTATGGACGCGATAAATAGAAGTGTTTTCATAGTTTAAAGTTTAAGTGATACATTATTGAATCGTGTGTGTGCCGGAAAATTCCTTTACAGGAGTGATAAATACCTCAATAGAATCGGCCGGTGAATTTGCTCTGGAAAGAAGTTTCGGAATAACTTGTACATTATATTCATATACCGTGTTAGGTTGAAAGGTTGTTGTATTGAGTGAAGGGCTGGAGGTGGAGAGTTCGATTAAACTGATAAGCTTTACACTGAATTTGACATAGGGAGCCGGATTGGTGTAAGTGCCCGGGAGTACTAAGACATAAATGGTCGTAGCTCCGGAAACGAGGGTGGGAAGGGTAGCTGTAAAACTTTGCTGGAAAGTACTGCTTGTATTGTTCGCGATAACCAGTTGCTGATTGATTAAATTGTAGCTGAGATTGCTCAGGCTGGCTGTTGTGTTGAATAATCCCGAAGGATACGTGCTTGTCGTGGAATTTCCGCCGGTAATGGTTATTTTACTTGAGGCTAAGGTGGATAAGAGACTTGTGGCAAAAGAGACATTGAATTTCAGTAAGGTCAGGGCGTGGTTGAAATTGAAGTTGACGGATGCGGTATGTGTTGTATTCAGGGAAGCAGTCAGTAAATCATAGCGGGCATCGGGGGAAGAGGAGATTGTTTGTCCCGAGAGGGCAGGAACGGCGACGGCCTGGCCGGTAGAGGAGGAGTTGTACGGATAATAGGCATAGAATTTGTGCAGGGATATGTTGTTTCTCCAATACATAGGAGTGGTGGTCGTCCAGTTGGGGGTGTCGTAAGTGTAAAGTACGTTATCCCGGTTGGTCAGGGTTTCGAATACGCCGATCTGGTCGTTCGCCGTAAAAGATGCGTTACTTCCGTTCATATTGGTACGTGACGAGGGAATACCGATTTCGTTGGAAAAATGAATGGAATTGTCCGGTACGGACAATCCGATTGTGTCTGTACAGCAAGTGAGGAGCAGGAGTGTCAGAACAAACACGACCGGCTTTTGGATACAATTTCTGAAAAACCATGAATAATTCATCGTTTTTATTATACGTAAATATGTGTATAGAAACGTTTCTAAAAGTCGATAGGTTAGTTATTCTGTGTTAATTATGTTTATTTAATATGTGGGGTGAAAAGATAAAGACCGGTTATATTATATGAATTGCTGTAGTAGGTCAGGGGCGAGAAGATGCACTTTAGGCGTGTCCAGGCGAATGAGGTTTTCTTTGGCCATTTTGTTGATTTCTTTGGAAAGTGCCGGGCGGGTGACACCGAGGTATTCGGCGAGTTGCTGCTGATTGTGTACCATTGTAACCGTATCGCTGCCTGCCTGGCGATGTTCCATCAGATAAGCGGTAATACGGCTGCGGATACTTTTATAGGAAAGCATGCGTAGCCGTTTGACGGTGCAATGCGTGCAATTTCCCGTAATCCGGAGAAAATTACGTAATATTCCCGGTTCCTGTGCAAAAAGCCGGAAAAAGGATTCTTTGGTAGCGGTAAGCAATATACCTTCTTCCAAAACGGTAAAAGTTGCGGGCAGGGTACAATCGGCACTGAATAAATGAGGGGTAGCAAATGTCCGTGGTGCTTCGATGTATTCGATCAGGATTTCGTTTCCCAAAGCATCGATAATATCTGTCCGTAATTTTCCTTCCAGCAAGACGTACAGATATTTACAGGGGGTATTTTGCCGGGCTATGACTTCTTTTTTGCCAATATGAAAAAACTGGCAATCGAGTTTTTCTAACAGAGTCTGTTTGATATTGGACGGCAGGTCTTTGAATAGCGGAATATTGAAAAGTAATTCCTGTATTTTATCTGTACATTCAATTTTATCCATGGAACAGCTATGATGTTTTTACAAAAATAATAAAATAAAGTAAAGAAAAATGTTTGAAGTGTAATTTAAATTACATATTCGGATGGATGATTCCTTTATTTTTGTAAAAAAAGATAAGCAATGATAAAATTGAAACGATTGATAGGATACCTTTTTCCGACCCGGAGACGGAAGATCGGTGCGATCGTCCTGGCGGGTATGCTGGCAGGCGGGGGAGGTTTATTCCTTTACATGCTTCGGGCACATACTTATCTGGGAGACAGTCCGTCGGCTTGTGTGAATTGTCATATTATGGCTCCTTATTATGCTACCTGGTTTCATAGTTCGCATAGCCGGAATGCAACTTGTAACGATTGTCATGTACCGCATGAAAATAGGATAAAAAAATGGGCCTTCAAAGGGATGGACGGTATGCGGCATGTAGCGGTTTTCCTGACCAATGGAGAGCCGCAGGTCATCCGGCCGAACGACCAGAGTTCGCAGGTGATTATGGAAAACTGCATCCGTTGTCATACCCAGTTGAATACGGAGTTTGTAAAGACCGGAAAGATTGATTATATGAAAACGAAAGTCGGGGAAGGTAAAGCTTGCTGGGATTGCCATCGTGATGTGCCTCATGGCGGACAGAGTAATCTGGCGATGACCCCGAATGCGCTGGTGCCTTATCCGGACGCTCCGGCTCCTGATTGGTTGAAGAAAATGCTAAAATAAATATAATAATACCTCGTGATATGGAAAAGAAATTAAAGTCATGGCAAGGTTGGCTGTTGTTCGGCGGAACAATGGCTGTCGTATTTTGTCTGGGATTGGCTGTATCGGCTCTGATGGAAAGACGGGCAGAAGTGGCCAGTGTGTTCAATAACAAACGTAAGGTGATTACGGGAATCGAATCGCGTAATGAAGAGTTTAAGCCGGATTATCCCCGGGAATATCAGACATGGACAGAAACGGCCCGTACGGATTTCGAGAGTGAATTTAACGGGAACGTAATGGTGGATGTGTTGGAGAAACGGCCCGAAATGGTGATATTGTGGGCCGGATATGCTTTTTCTAAGGATTATTCCACGCCTCGCGGACATATGCATGCTGTGGAAGATATCCGCCAATCGTTGCGTACAGGCGCTCCGATGGACGATAAGAGCGGTCCTCAACCTTCTACCTGCTGGACTTGTAAGAGTCCGGACGTACCCCGTATGATGGAAGCCCTCGGTGTGGAGGCATTCTATAATAATAAATGGGCTGCATTGGGCAGTGAAATTGTCAATCCGATCGGTTGTGCCGATTGTCATGAGCCGGAGAATATGAATCTGCATATCAGCCGTCCGGCCTTGATTGAAGCTTTTGCCCGTCAGGGAAAGGATATTACAAAAGCGACTCCTCAGGAAATGCGTTCGTTGGTATGTGCCCAATGTCACGTAGAGTATTATTTTAAAGGGGACGGGAAGTATTTGACGTTCCCGTGGGACAAGGGTTTTACGGTTGAAGATATGGAAGCTTATTATGATGAGGCTGATTTTTTTGACTACAAACATTCATTGAGTAGGACTCCGATTTTGAAAGCGCAGCATCCGGATTATGAAATATCACAAATGGGTATTCATGCCCAGCGGGGAGTTTCCTGTGCCGATTGCCATATGCCGTATAAGAGTGAGGGGGGCGTAAAGTTCAGTGACCACCATATTCAGAGTCCTTTGGCAATGATCGACCGTACGTGTCAGGTGTGTCACCGGGAGAGTGAAGAGACGTTACGTAATAATGTATACGAACGACAGAGAAAGGCAAACGAGGCCCGTAATCGCCTGGAGACGGAATTGGTTAAGGCGCATATCGAAGCAAAGTATGCCTGGGATCACGGAGCTACGGAGGAACAAATGAAGGATGTGCTGAAACTGATCCGTCAGGCTCAATGGCGTTGGGATTTCGGGGTCGCTTCACACGGGGGGGCATTTCATGCCCCACAGGAGATACAGCGTATTCTTTCCCACGGTCTGGACAAAGCTTTACAGGCACGTTTGACGGTAGCTAAAGTGTTGGCGAAGCATGGGATTACCGAAGATGTTCCTATGCCGGATATCTCGACAAAAGAGAAAGCGCAGAAATATATCGGACTGGATATAAAGCAGGAGCGTGAAGCCAAGGAGAAATTCCTGAAAACGGTGGTTCCGCAATGGCTGCAAAAAGCAAAAGAGGAAGGGAAACTGATCGTTTGCAATTGATGATATGTGGAAAAAGCCTTGGGGATATAGAGAAGGAGCAACGATTGCTGCCGGGTTGCTGTTGACAGGCATATTATTGCAGGGGTCTGTCGGGAAAATCGATTGGGAGTTGTTGTCCTGGCCTGTCAATATTATCCTGCTGCTCGTTTATATCATTGTGTTGGCGATGGTATCCGGCTTGTCGGGACGGATATATCTGTTCCGTTGGCTGGGAAGCTATGCCGCCGCTGTAACTTCGCTGGCTGCGGTCGTGGTGATGACGGTTATTATGGGATTGATCCGGCAAACCGGACCGCAAACGGTGAGCGGCGTGGCTCCCTGGCTGGGTTTTTCACAGATGTTGTCGGCCTGGCCGTTTGCCTTGTTGTTCACTTGGTTGATCACCGTATTGGGATTGACTGCTTTCCGGCATTTGTATCCTTTTCGTTGGCGGAATATTCCTTTTTTGTTGAATCATTTGGGATTGTTCGTAGCTGTGGTGGCGGCGGTTTTGGGAAATGCAGATCTGCAGCGGCTGAAGATGACCACTGTTGTCGGAAAGGCTGAATGGCGTGCCTATAACGAGGCCGGACAACAGTCGGAATTGCCTTTGGCAATAGAACTTCAACATTTTACGATCGATGAATACCCTCCCAAACTGATGCTTATAGATAACGGGACGGGTAAGGTGTTGCCGGAAGGAAAACCGGAGCATCTGTTATTGGGGTCCGGGGAACAGGAGGGACAATTGGCAGATTGGCGTATCCGGGTCGTACGACAGATGGCTGAGTCGGCGCGGGTGGCTACGGAAGATACGGTAAAGTTTGTCGCATTTCATTCAATAGGAGCGACGTATGCGGTGTATATTGAAGCTGACAACAGGCTTACGGGTGTGCGGCGGGAAGGCTGGGTGAGTTGCGGGAGTTTCCTTTTCCCGTATAAAGCTTTGCGATTGGATGAACAGGTTAGTCTGGTAATGCCGGAGCGGGAACCTCAGCGCTTTGCTTCTGATGTGAAACTTTATACGCAGTCGGGAAGAAAGCTGGAGGCGGTTATCGAAGTGAATCGGCCTTTGACCGTAGAGGGGTGGAAAGTATATCAGTTGAGTTACGATGAGAGTAAAGGAAAATGGAGCGATATCAGTGTGTTTGAGTTGGTGCGCGATCCTTGGCTGCCGTTGGTGTATATTGGAATCTGGATGTTGATAGCGGGGGCAGTATGGATGTTTGTTACAGCTTCTAAAAGAAAGGAGGAGCAGTTATGAGTTGGGATTATTTTTTGTGGTTTGCTTTTGTGGCAATGGGGTGTTGGCTGGCCGGAGCCGTGGTTGCCTGGCGACAGAAGAGTCCCTGGGTGTCTCTGGTGCTGACCGGTACCGGATTGGTTGTGTTTTTTGCTTTTATTTTAGGTTTGTGGATTTCTTTGGAAAGACCGCCTATGCGTACGATGGGAGAAACCCGTTTGTGGTATTCGTTTTTTCTGCCTCTGGTCGGATTGATCACCTATGTCCGCTGGAAATACAAATGGATTCTTATGTTCAGTTTTATACTTGCCTGTGTATTTATCTGCATCAATCTGTTTAAACCGGAGATACACAATAAAACATTGATGCCGGCTTTACAGAGTCCTTGGTTCGCTCCCCATGTTATCGTGTATATGTTTGCGTACGCCATGCTGGGGGCTGCTGTCGTTATGGCGGTTTACCTGTTGTGGATAAAAAGAGGGGAGGCTGATTGCCGTGAAATGGAATTGACGGATAATTTAGTATATGTGGGACTGGCATTTATGACATTGGGGATGCTTTTCGGGGCTTTATGGGCTAAAGAGGCCTGGGGACATTATTGGAGCTGGGATCCGAAAGAGACCTGGGCTGCCGCTACGTGGCTGGCTTATCTGGTGTATATTCATTTCCGGCGTCATCATCCGGTTTTTTATCGCCGGGCATTGGTGGTTATGCTCGTCTCTTTCGTGTTGTTGCAGATGTGCTGGTACGGCATCAATTATCTGCCTGCTGCACAGGGCGTGAGTGTGCATACTTATAATGTGGGATAAATTCGGGTTGTCCGGATAATTTTACGGGATAGTATTAATCTAAATATATTGGTTTATGAGAAAAGTATTGACAGCTTGCTTGCTGCTCATGTCTGCCGCTGTGTGGGCGCAGAATGAGAAACAGCAAAACGAATTTGATATGACGGCCCAGATACGACCGCGTGCAGAGTATCGCAACGGAGCTTTATCTCCCCGTTCGGAGGGAGAAGTACCTGCTTATTTTATCTATAACCGGGCACGGCTTTCCATGGAATACCGTCGGCACGATCTTTCGATGAAAATTTCCGGACAGCATGTCGGGGTATGGGGGCAGTCACCGCAGGTGGATAAAAAGGGAGATGCCCGGTTGGCATTGAACGAGGCTTGGGCAAAGCTGAACTTCGGAGCCGGATTTTTCGCACAGTTGGGACGGCAGACATTGTCGTACGATGACGAACGGATTTTGGGCGGATTGGATTGGAATGTGGCAGGGCGTTATCACGATGCATTGAAATTGGGATATGCTGCCGGAAAACATCAGTTACACCTGATTCTGGCTTTCAATCAGAATGATGAGAAAACGATCGGCGGAACCTATTATAAAGACGGCGGACAACCTTATAAGAATATGGAGACTCTGTGGTATCATTATAAAAGCGGTAAACAGGATTTTAACGCTTCTTTGCTTTTTATCAATCTGGGATTGGAGACAGGGACGGAGGAAGATGCCCGGACCCGCTATTTGCAGACGATGGGAACTTATCTGACCTATCAGCCGGGGAGATGGAATTTATCGGGAGCATTGTATTATCAGGGAGGAAAAAATAAGACAAACCGGAGTGTTACGGCTTATATGTGGAATCTGCGGGCACAATATAATCTGAATGAGCGTTGGAATTTTATGGCCGCCAGCGATTATCTGAGCGGTAATAAACCTGGAGGTAAAAAATTCAAGGCTTTTGATCCGTTGTATGGTACGCACCATAAATTTTATGGCGGTATGGACTATTTTTATGCTTCCAATTTTGCGGCCGGTTTTAACCCGGGGTTGTGGGACAACCAATTGGGAGTGGGCTTTAAGCCTTGCTCTAAAGTCGGATTGAGCCTTAATTACCATTATTTTGCTACGACAGCCAAGGTCGAATCGGCCGGGAAAAAATACGATAAGGGATTGGGATCGGAACTTGATTTTCAGCTGGATGTGACGGTGATGAAAGACGTAAAACTTTCTGCCGGTTATTCATTTATGGCAGGTTCAAAGACGATGGATATCGTGAAGGGGGGAGACCATAAATGCTGGCAGGATTGGGGATGGCTCTCCCTTAATATCAATCCGAAAGTATTGTTTGTGAAATGGTAGGTTTTATTTACGACAGAATCCGCAAAATTTGCGGATTCTGTCGTAAATAAAGAATGTATTTAATTTCTATTTTGAACGGCGGGAATCTGATGTCCCTTCAGATTTTTATACAACCGTTTTCCTGTTTCTTCTTTTGCGTTATTTCCATTTAACCGTCGGTTTTGTCGTTTCAGTATTGAAAATATCTGTTTCAATGGATTCCGGATTCATTGTCTTTCGGAAAAAAATATTTTTGTTCCGAACTATATAAAATATTTCAGATGTTTCACGCCATTGTACATTTTTCAATCAGAAACAAATTGTTTGTCGGATTGACAACATTGTTCTTATTGCTCGGAGGTTTGTATGCGATGATGACTTTACCGGTAGATGCCGTTCCCGATATTACCAATAATCAGGTGCAAATTGTGACGGTGTCTCCGACATTGGCTCCGCAGGAAGTGGAGCAACTGATTACCTCCCCGGTCGAAATAGCTATGAGTAATATCATGAATGTAACGGAAATCCGTTCAGTGTCTCGTTTCGGACTATCGCTTGTGACGGTGGTATTTGATGAAAAAGTACCGACATTGGATGCCCGGCAGTTGATCAACGAGCAGATACAGGCTGTGGCCGGAGAGATTCCTTCGGAATTGGGAACGCCGGAGTTGATGCCGATTACGACAGGGTTAGGAGAGATTTATCAATATATTTTGAAGGTTGCTCCGGGATATGAGAAGAGGTATGATGCGATGGAGTTGCGGACGATTCAGGACTGGATCGTTAAACGGCAGTTATCCGGAATCCCCGGGATTGTGGAAATCAATAGTTTCGGAGGTTATTTAAAGCAATACGAGGTGGCGGTTGATCCGTCGGCTTTGTATTCGTTGAATATTACCATTAGTGATGTATTCGATGCTTTGACGAAAAATAACCAGAATACGGGAGGCAGTTATATAGAGAAAGTAAACCATGCTTATTATATCCGTTCGGAAGGTATGATCAATAGCCTGAAGGATATCGAGCATATTGTCGTGGCTAACCGAAATGGTATACCTGTTCATATTAACGATTTGGCAAAAGTACGTTTTGGGGCACCGAAGCGTTTTGGGGCGATGACAATGGACGGGCAGGGAGAATGTGTCGGCGGTATTGCCATGATGCTGAAAGGAGCTAATGCCAATGTGGTGACTCAGGAATTGGAAAAACGGGTTGAAAAGTTGCAAAAGATACTGCCGGAGGGTATTTCTATCGAACCTTACCTGAACCGTTCCGCTCTGGTAAACCGGAATATTTCTACGGTAATATCCAATCTGATAGATGGAGCCGTTATCGTATTTTTAGTATTGATTTTGTTTTTAGGAAATTTGCGGGGGGGCTTGATTGTGGCTTCTGTGATACCGTTGGCGATGCTGTTTGCTTTTATTCTGATGCGGGTGTTCGGGGTTTCGGCTAATCTGATGAGTTTGGGAGCGATTGACTTCGGGATTGTGGTGGATGGTTCTATTGTGATTCTGGAAGGAATATTGGCTCATATTTATAGCCGGCAATTCCGGGGAAGACATCTTACACAGGCAGAAATGGATACGGAGGTTGCTGAAGGTGCCGGAAGTGTCGTACGTTCCGCTACTTTTGCCGTACTGATTATTCTGATTGTATTTTTCCCGATCCTGACGTTGACGGGCATCGAGGGAAAATATTTTATTCCGATGGCGAAGACTTTGGTGTTTTGTATTATCGGAGCCTTATTGTTGTCGTTGACTTACGTACCGATGATGGCTTCGCTGTTTTTAAAGAAAGAAATCAGGGACAAACAAACCTGGAGCGATCGGTTTTTTAACGGTTTGAATAAAGTATATCAGCGGACATTGACATTTTGTCTGCGGTTTAAGTGGAGTACTGTGGTGGTTGCTTTTTCTGCTTTGATCGGGAGTGTATTGCTTTTTACCAGATTGGGGGCCGAATTTATTCCGACATTGGACGAGGGCGATTTTGCCATGCAGATGACTTTACCTGCCGGAAGTTCATTGAGCAATAGTATCGAAATCTCCACGCAGGCGCAGGATGTCCTGATGAAAAAATTTCCTGAAATTAAACATGTGGTGGCTAAAATCGGTACGGCGGAAGTTCCGACGGATCCGATGGCGGTAGAAGATGCAGATGTAATGATTATCATGAAACCTTTCGATGAGTGGACGAGTGCTGCAAGTCGTGCCGAAATGGTGGAGAAGATGAAAAAAGCACTGGAACCGCTGGAATCTAAAGCGGAATTTAACTTCAGCCAGCCGATACAATTGCGTTTCAATGAGCTGATGACGGGTGCCAAAGCGGATATTGCCGTCAAACTTTATGGGGAAGATGTGCATGAATTGTATGCCCGGGCAAAAGAAGCCGCCGCATATGTGGAAAAGATTCCCGGTGCAGCCGATGTCATTGTAGAGCAGACAATGGGATTACCTCAGTTGGTAGTGGAATACGACCGGACGAAACTGGCCCGTTACGGAATTAATATCGAGGAGTTGAATACGGTGATCCGTACGGCTTACGCCGGAGAGATTGCCGGGGTCGTGTTTGAGAATGAGCGGCGTTTTGATTTGGTGGTGCGTTTGGATAAGGATAAGGTTGCTGATTTTAACATCGATAAGTTGTTCGTACACACGTCGGAAGGCATACAACTTCCTTTGAGTGAGGTGGCCAGGATCGATTTGGTGAACGGGCCTTTGCAAATCAACCGGGATGCTACCAAACGACGGATTGTGATCGGGGTGAATGTGCGGGATGCTGATATTCAGCAGGTGGTAGCGCAGATTCAGGAAACATTGGATAAGAATGTACGTCTGAAACCGGGATATTATTTCGAGTACGGAGGTCAGTTTGAGAATTTGCAGAATGCTATCAGTACACTGCTGATTGTGATTCCGGTAGCATTGGCATTGATACTGTTGTTGTTGTTCTTTGCTTTCCGTAGTGTGACCTATACACTGGTGGTGTTCAGTACGGTACCCCTGTCGCTGATCGGGGGTATACTGGCTTTGTGGTTGCGGGGACTGCCTTTTAGTATTTCGGCCGGTGTCGGGTTTATCGCTCTTTTCGGAGTCGCTGTGTTAAACGGTATATTGATGATCAATCGTTTTACCGAATGCCGGAAGGAAAGCCGGTATGAGAAGACCACCCGGGTCGTGATCCGGGAGAGTACTCCTCATTTGTTACGTCCGGTATTTCTGACCGGGTTGGTCGCTTCGCTGGGTTTTGTACCTATGGCTATTGCTACTTCGGCCGGGGCGGAAGTACAACGGCCTTTGGCTACGGTTGTGATCGGCGGGTTGGTTGTTTCGACAATCCTGACGTTGATTGTTATTCCGGTATTTTATCAGATTGTCCATTCCGTTGTTATGTTGAAAAGAGGGTATTTATTAAAGCGATTTTTCGGTGTCGTTATGCTGGGATTGATGTTACTGTTGCCGGGACGGATGCAGGCGCAGGATCAGGTACGGCGTTTGACTTTAGAACAGGTGGTGGATTTGGCCGTAAAAAACAGCCCCCGTTTGAAAATTGCAGAGGCGCAGATGGAGAGCAACCGGATAGGACGGGGAGAGATTGCCGAGTTACCTGCAACGGAATTTAATTATTCATGGGGCCAGCTGAACGGCGAAGGACGTGACGATTATCAACTGGAAGTCAGTCAGAGTTTGGGTTCGGTATTGACTCCTTTTTATAAGAATGTTTTGGTAAAACGGCAACTGGAAACCGGTAAAAATTATAAGCTATTGGTAGAGAGGGAAGTAAAGGCCGAAGCCAAAAGGGCCTGGAGTTATTATGTATATGCTTACCATCTGTCGGAGTTATACCGGGAGCAATCCGGTTTGGCTGATCGCTTACAGCAGGCCGGGGAGTTACGTTACCGGCAGGGGGAGATTACCTTGTTGGAAAAGAGCATGACCTCTACGTTGGCGGCGGATATGCGAACCCGTCTGTTTCAGGCACAGGAAGAATTGAAAGTGGCAGCCCGGCGTTTGCAATGGGCTTGCTATACGGATACGCTGATCGAGCCGGTACGGGTGGATATGTCATTGTATGCAGTAGATTCCGTAATGGAAAACGACGTATACCGGAATTATTACAATAGCCTGACAAATGAGAAGAAGGCAATGCTGAATGTGGAGCGGAGCCGTTTTTTCCCGGAACTGTCGTTCGGATATGTACGTCAGAATATAATGCCGTTGAAGGGATTGAACTCGTGGACTGTCGGTGTTGCCGTACCGCTTTATTTTGTACCTCAGCGTAGTAAAATCAGACAAGCGCGGATAGCTGCCGATATCAGCCGGATAGAAACCGACCGGAGTATCCGGGAATTGCACAACCGGGTCGATGAATTGAGGGTGCAGTTGAATAAATATGGAGAAAGCGTGAGATATTACCGTTCTTCTGCCCTTCGTGAAGCGGAGGAGTTGATGAAAGCCGCCGATCTGATGTTTCGGGAAAGCGAGACGGATATCGTTGAATATATACAGAGCCTGAATGCTGTTAAGGAAATACGCAGAGGATATATCGAGGCCGTATATCAGTATAATATTGCGGCTTTGGAATATGAATTATATAGGTGAAATTAATAATCGGGGAGCATCTGCCGGCTGTCGTAGATTTAAGGATTTTAGGAAAGATAGTGTCTTTTATTTGTAATTGAAAAGCCGATCTGCGAATTCCGGGTGTTTTTGAGGAAGCGACGAAAGCAGTAAATTAAAGAAACCGATCCGGAGAAGGAGAAGTTCAACAAATAGGAATATGATTAAATTTAATATAAGATGAAACAAAGAATAGTTTTACCGTTGTTGTTATCCGTATTAGCGGCATGTAGCGGTTCCGGCAACCGGGCTGAAAAAGAAACGGCCGTTACAACGGACACTGTTTTGACGACTTTAGCTGATCCGGATACGATAAAGACGGATGCCGTCACTTCTGCAACATCGAAGCCGAATGAGGTATTGTTTAACGGAACGATGATCGTGCCGCCCGATTGTCAGGCGACCGTTACCGTCCTTATGGGAGGAACGGTGAAAAACAGCAGTCTGTTGTCCGGAACGGTTGTCCGAAAAGGACAGGTATTGGTGATACTTGAGAATCCGGCTTTTATCGACCTGCAACAGTCGTATTTGGATAGTCGTGCACAGTTGGAATACCTGGAAGCGGAATACAGGCGACAACAGACACTGGCTAAAGAACAAGCCGCTTCGCAGAAAAAACTGCAACAGAGTAAAGCCGATTATTTATCGATGAAGAGTAAGGAACAGGCGGCAGCAGCCCAATTGCAATTGTTGGGGATCGATCCAATCCGCATAGAAGAAAGCGGGATACGTCCTTATTTGGAGGTAAAATCCCCTATAGACGGGTATGTGGGAAATGTGCGCATCAATCCGGGAAAACATATTGCTGCCGGAGAGCCGGTATGTGATGTGATCAATAAAGAGCGGACATTGTTACGCTTGGTGGCTTATGAAAAAGATCTGGCATATATACAAAAAGGAGCCGTAGTCGAATTTACCGTGAACGGTATCGGGAATCAGGTTTTCCGGGGTACATTGATTTCTGTCGGTCAGCAGGTAGACGAAATCAGTCGTTCGCTGGAGATTTATGCCCGGGTGGATACGGTTGAAGAGATGTTTCGTCCCGGAATGTATGTCACGGCGCGGATTCTTCATTGACAGACCTAAATGAGTCCGGAACCTTATCGGCGGTGTAAAATATATGCGTTGTTTTACAACAAGGATAAATTTATTAATTTTGACCTTCGATGAAACTATATCCCGTTATTTTCAGAAGGCGTTTTTTGCTGATTATAACCATCATATCGGCAGTCGTCGCATCCTTGATTCATTTTCCTGAATTGATATCGCTTTTCGATGTCTATGAGGCGTTCAGCCTTTTTCCGGGGATGAGAGGACTGGATGTGGCTTTTGAAATTATCTTTACCTTTCTTTCTCTGTTGGTTTTGTTTGCCATAAATACATTGGTTTTCAGGTTTGACGATAAAAATGTGAAGATCGGAATCGGGCATATTGCATTTTCTTTTGTGATTACCTGGATATCGAGTAGTTGCCTGGGACAGTTTTTTGTTTATTTACACGAGCATTTTGATATTCCAGCCATCGACGCGATGGTACATCATTATTTGCATCCGTTGCGGGATTTTATTATTACCAGTATTGTAACGGGAAGTTGTTATATCATTCATCTGGTCGGACGTCAGCAATCGATACAGTTGGAAAATGAACAGTTGAGGGCCGAGAGTCTGCAAAATCAATACGAGGCGTTGAAAAGTCAGATGAATCCGCATATGCTTTTCAATTCATTGAATACGTTACGCTCGCTGGTGCGGGAATCCCAGGATAAGGCTCAGGAGTATATTCAGGAGTTGTCGCGGGTGTTGCGGTATACGTTGCAGGGAAATGAAATGCATCAGGTGCCTTTGTCCGGAGAGATGGAATTTGTGAACGCTTATATTTTTCTGCAAATGATGCGGTATGAAGACAATCTGACATTCGATATAAAGGTCGACAAAAGATTGTATGACAAACAGGTTCCGCCGATGGCTGTGCAACTTCTGATAGAAAATGCCATAAAACACAATGAAATCAGCAACCGTCGTCCGCTGACCATAACGATTCGGAACGAAAAGGAAGCATGGTTAAGTGTATGCAATCCGATCCAACCGAAAATTACAGGAGAATCGACCACTGGTGTCGGATTGGCAAATTTGAATAAACGTTATGAATTGCTGTTTCAGCGACAAATCGTAATAGAAACTTCGGATAATGTCTTTTGTGTAAAAATTCCATTGTTATGAAAGCGGTAATTGTTGAGGACGAAAGGGCTGCCGTACGTAATCTTACGGCTTTGTTGACGGATGTGACGCCCGAAATGGAAGTAATCGCTGTTTTGGACAGTATTTCCGAATCGGTGGAATGGTTTAAAGAACACAAAAGTCCCGATCTGGTATTTATGGATATTCATTTGGCGGACGGATCGGCATTTGAGATTTTCAGGCACATCGAAATAGCCTGTCCTGTGATTTTTACGACTGCTTATGACGAATATGCTTTGAAAGCTTTTAAGGTGAATAGCGTGGATTATCTGTTAAAGCCCATAGGCGCGGAAGATGTGCGTAATGCATTGAAAAAGCTGGAGCTTTTTCGTTCGGCGACCGGAGAACCGGAGTCCGGAGAAGATATACAAGGATTAATCCGGATGTTGAGACGACAGGAGAGTTACAAAACTCATTTTCTGGTCCCCCAAAAGGGAGATAAATTACTCCCGTTGTCTGTAGAGTCTGTTTACTATTTTTATATCAATGAAGGGATTGTGAAAGCCGTTACGATGGAGGGGAAAGAATACCCGGTTTCCCATACATTGGATGAAATAGCTGATTCTTTGAATCCCATACGTTTTTTCCGGGTCAATCGTCAATACCTTATTGCCCGTAAAGCCATAAAAGACATTGATTTGTGGTTTAACGGCCGTTTGTCTGTCAATTTGATCGTTCCTGTTCCTGAAAAGATTCTGATCAGCAGGGTACGCGTGGCAGAATTTAAAGAATGGTTTGTACACGGAGAATGAATGGAATTTGCGATTCTTGTTGTTCCTACAGATTTCGCTGAGTTCGCGATACCTGTAGGGAGTTAATCAAAGAATCGTAAATTGTTAAACCGTTTTTTTCACTTGGTATTTATTTTTTCCGAAAGAATAAGGGAATTAACCCGAACAGTCCCAAGATACATAGTATCACGGCGTTTTTCAAACGAAACCGGAATTTTCCGGGACAGATCAGAAGACAGATAACGGCTAATCCGAAATTAAGAACCAGTGCTTTGTAGGAGATATCCGAAATCCTGGGGGTGACAAAGCGGTCTTCGTAAGAGGTGAACGACAATTGAAAAGGGAAAAGATATTGTGCGATTTCTGTGCTAACCTGTTCCCGGTGTGCTATGTTTAAACTGTCCTGTAGGTTGTAATTCCGGGGATTTACGGCATATATCTTTTCGCTTTTTTTTCCGCTGATCCGGATCGTCCAGTAAAAAGCATCTCCGATAATCATCATATCTTCTGTTTGGGGGGCGAAGCCCGGAATAGGTAATTGTTGAAGTTTATAGCTTCCCGATTCGAGAACGTAGAACCGGTTTTGATCGTCCGTGAGAAAGCCGAGGTAATGCCGGCCGGTATATTCGGTGACATACAAGTGTTGCGGATGTATTTCCACCGGAATTTCGATAGGGCGTACGTAGGGACGGTCCCGAAGTTTTTTAACATGGAATAAGCGATGATTACGATCTGTAATAAGATAACCTTCGTCGTAGTCCTTGCGGGCTGTCGGATTGCCGGCAACGATACGCGCGGGAAAAGTAAAGCCTTTTTCTTGCAGTGCGCGGGTAAAATGTCCGCTTTTTTCTTCCCGTATCTGATTGGTAGCCATTTCGACAAATTCCATCCGGTCGGTCATCCGGAATACGTCGTCGGGCATTTCCAGGTCGACCCGTTCGGGCATTGCTTCGAGCAGGGGATAAAGCGGCGTTTTTGCGGTGTTGATATGGGTGGTGTTGCTCCGGAATATGAAGTATTCGCGTTGTATGGAGCGGCCGTCAACCGGAATGCCTTCGATCGTTGCCGGTAAACGTCCGTCGGATAATAATTGACGATAGTAGAATGTGGGCAATATGCTGTCGAATTGATGTTCTGAATAGGTACGTCCCAAAACATCTTTGTATTCGACTTTCCCGTTAGCGTAATCCGGAAAGGCAAAAGAATGTACAATCGGACTGTATAAAGTAAAAGGATAAGAGTCCGGACGGACTGTTGCGAAACGATAGCTCCAGGGGAGTAACCATGCCGAAAGAGCAGTAATTAGGATGAATAATATGATTTTGCTGAATTTAGTCATGATAAATGCATATTTAGATTTTTGATTACAGATTTACGATTTTAGATTGATTCCGCAATCTTTTTCTGTAAAGAGAAGAATCGTAAATCAGGTATAAATGTTGAATCAGATATTGAATTGGGTTTTAGTCATAATCCGGAGCTGGTCAATCTTGTTTTCCGGCAGTGAAACGTAGTACCGATAACCAGGGAAAACCGACGACACATACCGTAAGTATAAGTAATATCAGAATCATCGGATTATAGGCTTCCGGAATATCGGATAGGAAAAAGAGCCTTAGTGTTGCTGCGGTAATGATTGCATTGATGACTCTGCCTTTCCAGGTGGGTTCCAGACATAACCAGGCAGTCAACAGGTAAGCTACAAGACCGGCCATATACCAGGGTAAAGTTGTCAGTAGGATACGGGAAACCAGTTCCGATGCAAGGATTGTATATAGATATCCGCCTAATAATAAGTAATGCAGAATGAAGAGTGACATCAGCATCATGAATCCGATACACAGCATCATGAGAATCATTCGCAGATGTGAATAAGGCAGGTGGAGAGTCAATTTCAGCCGATTCATTTGCATTTCAGGTACGAATTGCACAATACCTGCCAATATTCCGATAAACAGGGGAAGGTATTGAAGCAGATCGATAAAGACGGTGTCTTTCTGTAATAGTATTTCCCATACATGTCCCACTCCTTTAAATTGAGTGATCCGGTATATTTGAAACAATGCGTAGCCGATAAAGCCCGATCCGGCAACTGTGGCTATCAGCCAGAATATCCGCATTTTGATCCATTCCTTTATAAATATTGCTTTTTTCATACTAATGAGATGTAAATGTGATTAATATTTTCCGGTCAGTCCGATAAAGGTATCTTCCAGATTTAACAGAGTGGAGGATAAATTTTCGTGCTGAATCTGATGTTGATATAGCCATTCTTTTACGTATCCGATTGCTTGAAAGGAGTATACTTCGGCCTCGTTTCTGATGACTGTCGGATGGTATAATTTCGGGTTTTCCGGGAGTTCGGAAACGGGGGTCCGGAAGGTGTATTTATGAAAAGTTTGCAATAGTTCCGTCACTGGCATTTGCAGCAGAATATGACCGTAATCCATGATAATGCAGTCGTCGATGAGTTTTTCCATATCCTGAATGATGTGAGAGGTTAGAAAAACGGTTTTTTCTTCGGCTTTGGCATATTCCTTGAGATAGTCGATGAACAACCGGCGGTAGCCCGGGTCCAGGCCCAGGGAAAAATCATCCAGAATCAGAAGGTCGGCATTTTGTGCCAGAATCAGGCCGAGTGCAACTTGTGACCGCTGACCGCAGGACATACGGGAAATCATTTGGCGGGGAGCGACTTTCAGTTTTTTCATTAACTCATAATAAGCAGCCCGATCCCATTTCGGATAGAAAGCAGCATAGAACTTTTCGATTTGCTCGATGTTCATAAAAGTGTATTGTACATGTCCTTCTAATTGTAAGGCGATTCTCCGGCGGGTAAGCGGATTCATCTGCCGGATGTTTTCTCCGAAAATCAGACAATCTCCGGCTTGGGGTTGCAGGTAACCGCTGAGTATGTTGATAGTTGTGGTTTTTCCGGTGCCGTTTTTTCCCAGTAAACCGAGAATACGCCCGCGAGGAACGTTAAAGCTTAAATTATCATATATCAACCTTTTACCGTAGTAATGAGTGAGGTTTTTGCATTCGATCACGTTTTCCATTGTATTTATTTTAATTATAAGTCACAAAGTCTGTAAGAATTTCAGACTGTAAATTTTATCGGTATAAGCTGTTCTGATTCTCATATTTTTATATTTCGGTAAAGTGAGTCTGTTGGGTAATTGAAACTTTTCCATCTGACACACTGATTTTTCAATCTTATCTTTCCGTCTGAAATCTGCAATTTCTCTATAATACGATCCCTAATGAAACCGAGAAATAGTCGGATTTTATATCGGATTTCCATCGATTGTATTGCCATTGTATCTGAGTGAATACGGTTTTATTGTTGAGCCAGCCGCTGTAATCACAGCGGGCGGATAAAGCAAAGGTCGTTCGGTTGGAACTTAACATTTCGTAATTGCTGTATAACATTTCATTGAGTTTGTGGTTGTCATCCAGTGAGTTTAACTGTAGATCGGAACTCAGGTTTTGGAAATGTGTACCCGTGGCCGTAAGATGCAGCAGGCAGGCTTTCCCAAAGATGTGGACGGTTTGTAATTGCAGTCCTGCACTTATTTCGTCGTATATCATCTGCCGTGCCGGAGAAAGATAACTTTCTTTGATTTTACGGTAGCCTGCGGTAGGTCGGATATTCCATCCGAATCGTGTTTTTTGCCTGTTTTCATAAAGCAGGATGACATTGGCTTCGATTTGCCGGTCGGTATATTGTTCGACCTTACCGATTTGCGGGTAAGCATTGCTTACCGGATCACCGAACAGATTTTCAGTGCCTTTGCGTTTTTTGATACGACCGGATAACCGGATGCCCCAGTATTGTAAACCGTACCGGTGTTGCCAGCCGGCTTCTCCCTGTAAGTCGTTTTCTGTGACTTTATTCAGGGGTAAATTGTTCAGGTCGGACAATATCTTTTCGAAAGTAAAGCGATCGTAACGAACAGAAAGCGATATTCCTTGCTTTGTCCGGGGATAGAGTTCGATACTTCCGTCTAATGTATGACCTTTGTAATAAGTGTTGTTGTTCGTACCGGAAAAACGGACATAATTCATGCCGAGTCCGCTCATGTGATAGACTTCGTATACTCCCAGTTCGCTGAAAAATCTGACGTTGTTGGTCTGCTTGTATTTGCGGGCCCGGATAGAAGTACCAACGACATAATTTCCACCGATTTTCCATGCGATTCCTGCTTTGATATCCAGGTCCGAAACGATGTTGCGGGGACGTGGGTCTTTTTTCCGATATTCCATAATGGCCTTGTAAGCAAGTACCGCTCCCCAGGTGAAATGGCGGTGATCCCGGGCATATCCCCCTTGAAAACGGTATGTTTCGGATTGCAGGTCACCTCCTATTGTGTCCGCCATGATATAAGGATAGACGGTTTGGAAATCGGACGTTTCGTTCCAGCGGACATTGGCGGTCCGGCCGTTTTGATACAGAGCTTCTCCCCATACGCAGGAATTGTTGTTTAATTTGTTCCACGAACGGGCCTGAATATGAAAACCTTTCCAGCCGTTACCCTCTTGCATAATTTGCGCCCGATCGGCTTTCCGGTAATTCCCGGTCAGTGACAGTTCGGTATGCGAATATTCGTAATGGTAATATTGAAGGGCGGGATTTAATGTGGCCAGGGGTGTGAAATCGGG
>OKTD01000056.1_pt1 | contig 102414 bp, 114 predicted proteins | sample 1606161 | NCBI WGS metagenome assembly OKTD01 (sample SAMEA3879527, study PRJEB24766) | human gut metagenome | biome: human-associated habitat; feature: feces | place: USA | collected 1985/1987 | reverse complement strand
TCGGCAAGGTCAACATGGACCGCAACGGCAGCAGCGACTTGCAGGAGACGACCGAGCAGTCCAAGCGCGAAACACTGCGCTGGCTCGACGAATGTGCGCGTTTTACAGCCGTCAAGCCCATTTTAACGCCGCGCTTTACCCCCTCGTGCAGCGACGAGCTGATGCGCTGGCTCGGTTCTCTCGCCCGTGAGCGCGGGCTGTATGTCCAGTCGCACCTCTCTGAAAATACCGGCGAGATCGCGTGGGTCAAGGAGCTCTGCCCCGACTGCACGCAGTATTGGGAGAGCTATGACCGCGCAGGGCTGTGGAAGGACCACACCGTGATGGCGCACTGCGTCCACTCCGATGCGCGCGAGCGCGAGGCGATGCGCGAGCATGGCGTCGTCACGGCGCACTGCGCAGGGTCGAATATCAACATCTGCTCGGGCGTTGCGCCCGTGCGGACGCTGCTGCGCGAGGGAAACCTCGTCACCCTCGGCTCGGACATCGCGGGCGGGGCGCTGCTCGCGATGAACAAGGTCATCACCATGTCGATCCGCGCCTCTAAGTTCCGCCACATGCAGACTGACGGGCGCGACGAATTCCTCACGGTGGAGGAGGGCTACTACCTCGGCTCCTCCGCGGGGCACGAGTATTTCGGCGGCCACGGCGGCTTTGTCCCCGGCGACAAGCTTCACGCCATCGTCGTGGACGACGCGGACTTCACCGAGGCCGCCCGCCCGCTTTCGCTGCGCGAGCGCTTCGAGCGTGCGATCTACATGATGCACCGGCACAACATCGTCTCCGTCTGGTCGGCGGGGAAAAACGTCGTTTCCTGAGAAAAAAGGGGGGAGGGCGCGCCCTCTCCCTCATTTTTTCAGAAGTCACAAAAAAACTTATAAAATACTATTGACAAAGCCCCTTCACATTTGGTATAGTAGCTCGTGTCCTATCGAGCAGGAATATTTGGCGGCATAGCTCAGCTGGCTAGAGCATGCGGTTCATACCCGCAGTGTCCCCGGTTCAAATCCAGGTGCCGCTACCAGAAGCACGGGATGCGAAAGCATCCCGTGACTCATATGGCCCGTTGGTCAAGTGGTTAAGACACGGCCCTTTCACGGCTGTAACATGGGTTCGAATCCCGTACGGGTCACCACATTCGGAGGCTTAGCTCAGCTGGTTAGAGCGCCTGCTTCACACGCAGGAGGTCACTGGTTCGAGTCCAGCAGTCTCCACCAAAAATCACCGGAATCGCTTGGTTCTGGTGATTTTCTTCTATAATCTGCAACTTTTTGTGGCACTTAATTTTTGGCGTTCCTTCAAGACTCACACGTTGACCCACACGGGGAAAGGGCCGGAAAGCACCGGACAGGGCCAGACAGGAAATTTTCTGTCTGGCCCTGTTTTTTTATCGCATCTGCTGGCTGATGACGCCGCCGATGGCCTTCAGGATCTTCTCATGGGTGTGCCGGAAGGAGTCCGGATCGAACATGGTGCCGGTCTTGGGCGACACGAATAGGTACGGACTGTGGGGATGCTTGCCGTGTTCCTCCACTGGTGCTGCCATTGTGGTGATAATAATAAACATCCAGAATCTTATCCGCCAACAAGAACAGCTTGCCATCTGCGTTTTGCAGCACACGCCACTTGATCGGCTCGGTCAGGTAGTCGCCGTTTCCGTCACTGCTCTGCTTGTAATTGCCGAAATAGACGCTGCTCTTCTGTGCGCCTTTAATCTGTGCTACCGGACTGCTTTGTGCTGCTGGATCGCTTGTGGTATCCGCCGCAAATGCTACTGTCGGCGCCATCGTCAGCACCATTGATCGGCCTGTGATTGGCCTTTGCAGCACGAGCAGATGCGAATAGGCGTTGTCATGGCGAAATCCCACCAAAATGCGAAGTAAGGCCCCCGGGAATTACCCGGGGGCCTTCACGGTTATCGTATATATTTGGAGGATGAAAAATCGGATTTTATTCATCCTATGTCGTAGGCACTGCATCTAAAGAATTCAATCGTAAGGCGGAACACCGCATAAGCCAGCAAGTCTACTTTCAGGATATCCGTTTGGGGCCGATTACATCACGGACAGCATATTGTAGCGCTTCAGCAGCTGAATATCCTCCCGGGAGATGCGCAGGTCCTGCAGAAACTCCGGTGTCTCCGGCTGGATGCTCTTGGACAGAAATACCTTGGTGGAGGTAGGCATAATGGGTCGGCAGGAGATGCCGAAGCCCAGCCCCCACTTTGTTCCGGCGTTCAGATAGGAGGCGGGCAGGCAGAGGAGATAGACGTCCATCTCCGTGTCCTGGTTGTGGGTAACGATGTTGCTGAGGGCATCGTAGTGGCTCAGCGTACCCAAATAGGTGTTCTCGCAGTTCCGGTACTGCTGATAGTCCTGAAAGTTCATGTACAGCGCTATGTCATAGGCGTTGGCGCCGGTCTTGGCCCGGATATCGATGACGCTGCGGACCAGACTGTTGTTCCGGCCGTCGAAATAGTACATATACAGCCGGTCAACGCCGCGGAAGAAGGCGGGCACGCTGTCGGCCATCAGATCTTCCACGGGCAGCGGGGCACAGTACAGCAGCTTTTCCGGCGGCACACCCAGGGCGGCCGCCACCTCGTACAGCGTCACCACGTCCATGGCAATCTGTCCGCTTTCATATTTGGATACGGTGGCCCCGGTTTTGTGGAGCAGCGCCGCCAGCTCCACGATCTTCATTCCGCGCTTTTTGCGGTAGTATTTGATCTTCGCGCCGATCTCCTCTGTCAATGTCATGGCACTTTCCTCAAAATCAAGTTTTAGTGATTTGACCCTCTGCTTTTCAGTATAGACGCTTTTCCCGGTCCACGCAAGGGAAAATATAATTGTGAGGAAGGTTTTTCAAAAAATTCATTCCTGAAAAGTAAACGGCGGGCTTTGACGGGGCGCGCGGCGGCTGGTATCATAAAAATATAACAGGAAAGGAGCGATACACCATGACCTACAACTTCGACGAGATCATTGATCGGCGCAACACCAATTCCGAGAATGTAGAGGGCTGGCGGCCCTACATTTTCCACTGCGGGCCGGAGAGGGTGTTCCCCTACAAGGACGAGGAATTCATCCGGATGTGGGTGGCGGACATGGAGTTCGCTGTGGCGCCGGAGATCCTGCAGGCCATCACCGACCGGGTAGATCGGCGCATTTTGGGCTATACCCTGGTGTACGACAAGGGGTACTATGAGGCGCTGCGCGCCTGGTGCGAGAGCCGCTACGGCTGGTCCTTCCCCAAGGAGCAGCTGACATTCTCTCCCGGCGTCATCCCGGCGCTGTACCAGCTGACGGAGGACCTGGTCAAGCCGCTGAACGGCAAGGTCCTGACCATGACGCCTGCCTACGGATTCTTCCTCCACGCCTGTGAATACAACGGCGTTGAGCTGGTGACCTCGCCCCTGCGGGAGGAAAACGGCCGCTTCTCCGTGGACTGGGAGGACCTTGAGGCGAAGGCCGCCGACCCGGACGTGAAGCTGCTGATGCTCTGCAATCCCCACAACCCCACCGGCCGCATCTGGACCGAGGATGAGCTGCGCCACATGGCGGCCATCATCGAAAAGCACCGGCTCTGGGTGGTGTCCGACGAGATCCACTGCGACCTGATCCGCGCCGGCTTGCACCATACCCCTATGGGCAAGGTCATGCCGGACTATGACCGGCTCATCACCTGTATGTCTGCCAGCAAGACCTTTAATCTGGCGGGCCTGATGCACTCCAATATTATCATCCGCGACGCGGAGGAGCGTGCCCGCTTCCAGGACCGGGACAAGAACATCGGCGCGGTGAACCCGCTGTCCATCGCGGCCCACAAGGCGGCCTATGAGCACGGCGGCCCCTGGCTGGAGCAGCTGAAGGCCTATGTGGACGGCAACCTGGCCCTGGTGGATCAGTTCCTGAAGGAGAATATTCCCGGCGCGAAGTTCACCATTCCTGAGTCCACCTACTTTGCCTGGGTGGACCTGCGGGAGGTGCTGCCGGAGGTAGAGGACCTGCCGGACTTCTTTGCCAACAAGGCCGGTGTGCTGCTGGAGGGCGGCGACGGCCTGTTCGTGGGCAACGCCAGGGGGCATATCCGCCTGAATTTGGCCATGCCCCGTGCCACAGTGCAGATCGGTCTGGAGCGTATCGCCGAGGCCATCCGCAAGGAGAAGGCCGGCGCATAACGCCGCGACCGCACGAATAGGCGTTGCACATCTCCTGCCTATCTGCTACAATGGCGGCAGTGTGCTGTGCGGGAGGGAAAACGCCTATGAAAAAAACGCTGGATTCCAACGCGATCAAGCTCGTCGCCATCGCGGCCATGACCGTCGACCATGTGGCCTGGTGGCTGTTTCCCGGCTATCCCCGGGCGGTGCTGCCACTGGCGATGCATATCATCGGTCGGCTGACCTGTCCCATCATGTGCTACTTTGTGGCGGAGGGCTATCACCACACCCGGGATATCCGGAAATACACGGCGCGGATGTTCCTGTTCGCGGTCATATCCCACTTCGCCTATGTGTTCGCGTCGGCGGATTTTGCCGGCTGGCGGTCGTTTATCCCGTTTTCCTCCGGCAGAGTGCTGAACCAGACCAGCGTCATGTGGTCGCTGGCATGGGGGCTGGTGATGCTGCGGGTGGTCCATGACCGGCGGCTCCGCCCGGCGGTGCAGGTGGCGCTGATCCTGCTGATCTGTCTGGTCAGCTTCCCGGCGGACTGGAGCTGTATCGCCGCCCTGTGCATCGTGGCCTTCGGTACCAATCGGGGAAAGCTGAAGACGCAGGCGCTGTGGATGATGTTCTATGTGGCGCTTTACGCGGTGGTGTACGCCCTGGCGCTGGACTGGGTCTACGGCCTGGTGCAGCTGGCGGTGGTGCTGGCCGTTCCCGTGCTGGCGCTGTATAACGGGCAGCGTGGGCCGTCGCCGCGGGTGAACACGGTGATGAAGTGGCTGTTCTACCTATACTACCCGGCGCACCTGGCCTTGATCGGCTGGCTGCAAATGCAATGAGACGCAGATACCCGGCACGCCTTCGGCGTGCCGGGTATCTTTTGTTGACGTGGTCGGTTTACAGCAAGGGACGCCAGGGCGTCTCTCTGACCAGTCGTATCATCTCCCGGGCGAAGATGCCCAGAGCGCTGTCCCGACGGTACAGCACCCGAAGCTCCCAGCTGAGCTCGGGGACGTCTATGGCGTAGAAAATAAGCTTTCGCAGAGTATCCGACGGTATCCGGCCAATGAAGTAGCTGGGGACGAAAGAGGCGCAGTTTTCCAGAGAGGACACCAGCGTGTGGTTGATGACCGGATCGCCGCAGTGGATCAGCGTGTCGGGAATAATGCTGTAATGCTGGAAAAACCGGTGGGAGGAGGCGTAGATCATCTGATTTTTGTTGTACATACAGTACTGAAACGGCGGCAGGTCCTCCACCGCCAGCGGCTGTACCAGCAGGGGCGGGTCCGTATCCATAAGATTGGCGGGACGCCGGGCGGCCAGATAGATCTTTTCCGTGGACAGGGGGATATAGCTGACGTTGGTGTCGGCGATGTGGATATGGGCAAAGGCCATGTCCAGCTGACGGCCGGCGATCAGGGTCTGTATCTCCGCGCCCGTGGCCTCGACGACGCTCAGGGACACATTGGGAAATGTGCGGCAGAAGGAGGGCAGTATCGCGGGGAACAGGCTCTGGGCCAGATTGGCCGGCGCGCCCACAGACAGCTTGCCCCGGCGGCCCTCCGCCGCCTCCCGCAGGTCCAGCAGCAGCGCGTGTTCCTGCACCGCGGAACGGGTCAGGTACTCGTAGTACAGCTCACCGGCGGGGCTGAGCTTCAGCGGACGGCTCTTGTGGTCGAAGAGGGCCACGCCCAGCTGTGCCTCCAGCTGCTGCATTCGTTTTGTCAGGCTGGGCTGTGAGATGTATAGCTGCTCGGCGGCCTTACTGATGCTCTCGGATTTCGCCACGGTCAAAAACAGCTCGTCGTTTTTGGACAACATACACAAAAACCTCCGTTAGTATTCCTGTTTTGGAATATTAGTTATATTATACCGATATTGGACAAAAAGCAATAGGCAAACTATAATGTAAGGCAAATAAAGGAAAGGTAAAGGAAATCAGCAAAACAAAAGTACTTGCGTGACAAAATTTTCACATTGTGAAGAAATTTGATTGACAAAAGTTGGGCGATCATTGACGGACGTCTGTAAAGTAGTATTCCATTTCCTAATAACAACATGAAGAAAGCGAGGGAAAGACACATGACCAGAGAAGAGGTCCTGACGCTGCTTCCGGAGATCAAGCTGATACACAGCACCGATCTGCAGGAAAAGAGCATTATCTGCTGGCAGCAGGTGCTGGAGCTGGGCGGCTGGGACAAGAAAGGCGTGGACAAGGCGCCCCTGGCAGCGGGCATTGTGGCCGACAACTGTCCCGAGACGGGTATCGATCACTGCCGCCGGGTGGTGCGGATGTGCCAGCTGGCCTATGACGAGCTGGGCGGCTGGGCCAACGAGATCAGCAAGCTGGACCATGACACGCTGATCTGCGGCGCGGTGCTGCACGACATCGGCAAGTTCCTGGAGTATGACATCAAGGACGGCAAGGCCTGCCACAGCGAGATGGGCAAGTATTACAACCACGTGGTCAGCGGTGCGTATATCGCCAAGAGCAACGGCCTGCCCGACAAGATCGTGCACATGATCCTGGAGCACAGCGACATGCAGTCGCCGGCGAACACCTATGACTACCCCGAATTGATGATGATGAAGAAGCTGGACCATATGTGCTTCTCCATCGCGTGGATGGCGTATCCCTGCAAGTAAAGCGGGAGAGAATAACAAAACATAAGATCAGGAGGAAAAAACCATGAAAAAACTGAACGCGAAGCGTCTGGCGGCCCTGGCGATGACGTTGGTCATGCTGCTGGGTGTGCTGACCGCCTGCGGCGACAAGGCCGACACCAACAATGGCAGCGGCGACGGCGAGGGCTTCCCCACTATGACGATCCAGATCGCCCACGTGAACCCCACCACCGATGACGACCAGTACAACAAGCTGGCCACCCTGTTCGCCGAGAAGGTGACCGCGGCCACCGACGGTGCCGTGACCTTTGAGATCTGCGGCAACTCCGAGCTGGGCGGCGAGGCCGACGTGCTGACCGGCTTCGACCTGGGCACCCATCAGATGGGCATCATCACCAACGGCTCCTACGGCAACCTGTACGGGCCCTCTCTGGTGGTGGAGCTGCCCTTCATCTTCAAGGACAACGAGACTGCCTGGAACTTCCTGGATGGCGACATCATGAAGGAAGTCACCGACGGCCTGTATGACACGCTGGGCTACAAGGTCCTGGCCTGGGGCGAGGGTGGCTTCCGCAACATCCTGTCCCAGAAGCCTATCCGCACCCCCGCAGACCTGAAGGGTATGAAGATCCGCGTTCCCGGCATGGAGATGTTCATGGCCACCTTCCAGACCATCGGTGCTGCCCCCTCCGCTCTGGACTTCAATGAGACCTTCACCGCCGTGCAGCAGCACCTGATGGACGGCCTGGAGCTGCCCATCGCCAGCGCCTATACCGGCTCCTACTATGAGATCTGCGACTACTACGACATGACCGGCCACTTCTATAACGCCATCTCCCTGTCCTGCTCCAAGTCCTTCTGGGAGAGCCTGTCCCCCGAGCTGCAGGAGATCTTCCTGACGGCTGCCAAGGAGGCCGGCGCTGAGCAGCGCACCTGGCTGCAGACGGCCGCGGCCGATATGCTCTCCAAGATGGAAGATGGCGGCTGCACCATCATCGACGATGTGGACGTGGCTGCATTCCAGGAGGCCTGCGCGCCCGTGTACGAGGCCTATCGTGACAAGATCGGCAGCGATCTGCTGGATCGCGCGGTTGCCGCTGTGCAGTAAAGCTGCGGCGCATATCTGAATCGTATCAACTGACGCAGGGGGCGATGCAGAGAGCAGACAGCTCACTGCCCGCCCCCTGACGCATATAACAGGAGAAAGCTATGAAAGTCATCAAAACCATCAAGGACAAGATCCTGTTCGCCTACCAACTGGTAGCGGCGATCACGCTCGTGGTCCTTATCGCGGCCGCCGCGATCCAGGTGGTCACGCGCTATGTTATAGCACAGCCGCCCGGATGGACGGACGAATTGGCCCGTTTTGCCTTCGTGTGGTGCAGCGCCCTGGGCGCCGTGGTTGCCCTGGATAAGGGTATGCACGCCGGCATCACACTGCTGGAAGAAAAGCTGCCGGAAGCCGGCCGCCGTGTGCTGAAGATCATCTGCACCATTCTGGTGATCGCGATGGCGGCGCTGGTGGGCGTCAAGGGCGTGTCCCTGGTGAGCGTCACCGTTACGGTGCTCAGCCCGTCCCTGCACCTGTCCATGGCCGTCATCAACGTGTCCATCTGCCTGTGCGGCTTCGGTATGGCGCTGGTGGGCCTGGTGCAGCTGCTGGAGCTGCTGACCGGCGGTAAGGACGCCGCCAAGGTAGAAACCATGGAAGAGATCATCGAGGAAGGAGGTACCGCGGAATGACAGGTCTTATTATTTTCGGAAGTCTGCTGATCGGTATGTTCATGGGCCTGCCCGTGTGCTTTGCCCTGCTGGCCGCGTGCCTTATCTACCTGATCCCCTCCGGTATCCCTCTGACCATCGTGCCCCAGACCATGATCGCCGGCATGAACTCCTTCGTGCTGCTGGCGATCCCCCTGTTCACCATGACCGGCTATCTGATGGAGCAGACCAGTCTGTCCCGCCGTCTGGTGGACTTTGTGGAGGCGCTGTTCTGCCGGTCCCGCGGCTCCATGGGCGTTGTGACCATCGTCACCTGCGCCATCTTCGCCGCCCTGACCGGTTCCGGCCCCGCCACCGTGGCGGCCATCGGCGCCATTATGATGCCGGCGCTGACCCGTGCCAACTATCCCAAATCCACCTCCGCCGGCATGATCGCCGCGGGCGGCGCCCTGGGTCCCATCATCCCGCCCAGCGCCAACATGGTGGTCTATGGCGCGGCCATGGGCCTGTCCGTGTCCAAGATGTTCATCGGCGGCGTGCTGCCCGGCATTATGATGGCGATCGCCCTGTGCCTGGTGAACGTCTATCTGGCGGCCAAGTATAAGTTTGCCAAGAGCGATGTGCGCTATCCCAAGAAAGAGGTGCTGCGCCGCACGGCCCGCGCCATTCCCACGCTGGTTCTGCCGGTCATCATTCTGGGCGGCATCTACGGCGGTCTCGTCACGCCCACCGAGGCGGCGGTCCTCAGCGTGCTGTACGCCCTGATTTACGGCTTTGCGACCAAGGAGATCAAGGTCAAGGTCCTGTGGACGGTGCTGAGCAAGACGGTGCTGACCTCCGCGGTGGTGACGTTCATCATCTCTGTGGCCAAGACCTTCGGCTGGATCCTCTCCAAGACCCGCCTGCCCGCCATCATCGGCGAGGCCATCATGGAGGTCATCCCCAACAAGTGGGTGTATCTGGCGGTCCTGATGGCGCTGCTGTTCCTGGTGGGCTGCCTGATGGATACGATCCCCAGCATCCTGATCCTGGCCCCCATCCTGGTGCCTGTGGGCGTACAGTTCGGCCTGGACGAGCTGCACCTGGGCGTACTGTTCTGCATCACCCTGACGGTGGGCTTCATCACTCCGCCCTTCGGCATCAACCTGTTTACCGCGGTGTCCACCACGGGCGAATCCTACACGTCGGTGGTCAAGGGCGTTATCCCGTTCATGATCGTGATGATCATCTGCGTGCTGATCTGTGCTTTCGTCGCGCCGATCATCACCTTCCTGCCCGGCTTTATGATGGGCACATAAACGCCCATATTCGCGATCCAAAGGAGATGTATACAAATGAAATTAGGATTTATCGGGTTCGGCGAAGCGCCGCACCACATCTCGCGTGACTTTGTGAACAGTGATGTGGAGGTCCGCGCCTTCGACGTCTCGGCAAAGGATGACTCGCCCCGCGCGCAGAAAATGCGCGAGCACGCGGCCATGGACCAGGTGACGCTGGTGACCGACATGGCGGAGCTGATCGCCTGGGGCGACGTGTTCTTCTGCTTCACCAGTGCGGACGTGGCGCTGCCTATCGCCCGTCAGGCCGCGCCGCTGCTGCGTCCGGGTCAGTTCTATCTGGACATGAACACCACCTCTCCCCAGACGAAGCGGGAGATCGCTGCGGTGTTTGCGGACAGCCAGGGCGACTTCGTGGAGGGCGCGGTCATGGCCTCCGTTCCGGTGAACGGGAGCCGTGTGCCGGTCAGCGTCTGCGGCGCAAAGGCCAAAGAGGCGGCGGAGCTGCTGAACAGTCACGGCATGAAATTTACATACCTCAGCGACGATATCGGTCTGGCCTCCGCCACCAAGGCGCTTCGCAGCGTGCTGGCCAAGGGCATTATCGCCCTGGTCACGGAGACGGTGTTCGCCACGGACCACTACCACATCACCGAGGAAGTGCTGGACAAGATGAAGGTCACCATGTTCGACGAGCGTGGCTTCATGGGGTTCTGCCACTACTGCGTGGCCTCCGCCGCCATCCACAACGGGCGCTTCTGCCACGAGATGGAGGAGGTCCTCAAGACCCTGGACGACCTGGGCGAGAACAGCATCATGACCCAGGCTACGCTGAAAAAGTTTGAGTGGCTCCAGCAGGAGGGCTATGCCGCCTACTTCCCGGAGCGCGCCAAGACCTACGATGAGGTGCTGGCGGTGAAGAAAATGCTGGATGAGAAAAAAGGAGAAAAAGCAAATGTCTAATGTTGGATGCAGAATTTTTACGGAGGTGCCCCGGCCGCCCAAGGAGCTGGTGGAGCGCTTCCGCGGCCTGCCGGTGGCCAACATCGGCGACAATATGAACCGTATTTACTGCGTGGACTCCGCCATCCGTTCCATGAACGGCAAGCCCATGCTGGGCGTGGCGTACACGCTGCACCTGCCCTCCGGCGATAACCTGCTGCTGCACAAGGCCATCGAGATGGCCCAGCCCGGCGATGTACTGCTGATCTCCGCCGGCGGTCCTGAGCGCGCCTACTGCGGCGAGCTGATGATGATGGACTGCCGCAACCACGGCTTTGCCGGCTGCGCCATTGACGGCTACCTGCGGGATATCGATGAGATCTCCCACATGGACTTCCCCGTGTTCGCCCGCGGCATCACACCCCAGGGCCCCTACAAGTTCGGCCCCGGCGAGATCAACGTGCCCATCGCCTTCGGCGGTCAGGTGGTTTTCCCCGGCGATATCGTTATCGGCGACACCGACGGCATGATCTTCGTGCGCCCCAGCGAAGCGGAGGAGATCCTGGAGAAGAGCTGGAAGCAGCACGCCAAGGAGGATATGCTCCACGCCAAGTACGATGAGGGCGCCACCGTGGCCTCCTACAATGAGGAGACCCGCGAGGCCACTCTGGCGGCGCTGGGCTGCCAGGTCATCGAAGGCCAGTGGAAGTGAGGTGCCGGCCATGAGTGAAGTGCTCCGCGTAGATGCGGAAAAGCTCCAGGCCGCCGTAGCGGCGATCATGGAGAAGGAGGGCGTCGCGCCGCAGGATGCCGCCATCGTGGCGGACAGCCTGGTGTCGGCCGAGCTGACCGGCCTGCAGTCCCACGGCGTGCAGCGCGTGAAATTCTATACCGACAGCATGGAGGCCGGCGGCACGGACCCCAAGTGCCGGATAAAGACGATCCGGGATTTCCCCGGCGGCGCATTGCTGGACGCCCAGGGCGCCCTCGGCATCGTGGCGGCCTACCGCGCTATGGAACTGGCGATCCAAAAGGCGAAGGACGTGGGCATCGGCATCGTGAATGTCCGCAATTCCAACCACTGCAGCTGCACGGCCTACTATATCCGTATGGCGGCCAAAGAGAATATGCTGGCCATCGTCAGCTCCAACGCGCCCAAGTCTATGGCGCCCTGGGGCAGCCGCGAGAAGTATCTGGGCACGAACCCCCTGGCGGTGGGCGCACCCACCCACGGCGACCCGGTGATGATCGACATGGCCACCAGCGTGGTGGCCCGCGGCAAGATCATCCTGGCCGACAAGAAGGGCGACTCCATCCCGGAGGGGTGGGCCATCGATGTGGACGGCCATCCCACCACGGACGCGGCCAAGGCCCTGGAGGGCTGTGTGCTGCCCTTCGGCGGCGCAAAGGGCTCCGGCATCGCCATGATGATCGACGTATTCTCCGGCGTGCTGTCCGGCGCGGCCTATGGCAGCCACATCCACAACCCCTTTGCCCACCCCGAGGTGCCCATGGATACGGGCCACTGCATGATCGCCATCGACATCTCCCGCTTCCAGGACCCCGAGGAATTCAAGACCACCATGGACACCTACCGCAGCGAGGTGAAGGGCCTGAAGCCGGCGGCCGGCGTGGAGGAGATCTTCATGCCCGGTGAGATCGAGTGCAACAACTACCGCAAGAACCTGGAGGCCGGTCCTCAGCTGTCCCTGGCGGTGTACCGCGAGCTGGAGGGCCTGTGCGAGAAGCTGCATATCCCCTTTGACATTCTGAAGAAATAAGCGGAGGAAACGACGATGCTGATGCTGCAAGTACGCTATACCCTCCAGGAGGGCAAGGACCCCGCCGCCTTCGTCCACGCATTGGAGCAGGCGGATATCCCGGCCCGTACCCGCGCCGAGACTGGCTGCTGCCAGTATGAGTTCTTCTATTCCGCGTCGTCGCCGAACGAGGTCCTGCTGTTGGAGGCCTGGGCGGATGAGATCGCGCAGCAGGCCCACAAGGGCACGGCCCAGTGCGCCGAGCTGCAGAAGGTCAAGGCCCAATATGTGGCCGACGTGTCCTTCAGGCAGTATACGGCGGAATGAATACGACGTACCGGGCCTCTCCTGCGAGGGAGAGGTCCGGGCATCGCGGAGGTAAGTGCGTATGAATTGCGTGATCGACAAAATGACGTCGCCCCGTTCCCTGCTGATGATCCAGCGGGCGAAGGAGCTGCAGAAGAGCGACAGCTCCTATATCTCCCTGGCCGGCGGCGAACCGGACTTTGATACGCCTGCGGCGGTGACCGAGGCGGCCATCGCCAGTCTGCGCCGGGGCAACACCCATTACGTGGTGGGCCCGGGCATCCCGGAGCTGCGGCAGGAGATACAGCAGAAGCTGCTGCGGGAGAACGGCATCCAGACAGAGGCTGACCGTATTTTGGTAACGCCGGGCGGCAAGATGGCCATTTATCTGGCGGTCCAGGCGGTGCTGAACCATGGCGACAAGGTCCTGCTGCCGGAGCCGGCATGGGTATCCTATGAGTCCATCGTCATCTCCGCCGGTGCCGAAGCCGTAAAGGTCCCGCTGTCCCCGGCGGACCACTACCGGCTGACGGAGGCGCTGCTGGAGCAGCACTACACGCCGGAGGTGCGGCTCATCATCATCAACTACCCCAATAACCCCACCGGCCGCATCCTGCATCAGGACGAGGTAGAGGCGCTGTCCGCGTTCATGCAGCGCCACCCGGACGTGCTGCTGCTGTCCGATGAGGTGTACGACGCCATTGTCTATGACGGTGTGCGGCCCATCAGCATGGCCTCCCGCCCCGAGGTGGCGGACCGGGTCATCACCATCAACGGCTTTTCCAAGTTCGCGGCCATGACCGGCTGGCGCATGGGCTATCTCACCGCCCGCAGGGACATTTACGCCGCGATCTACAAGCTGTACCAGCAGAGCGTCTCCTGCATGAGCGGCTTTCTGCAGGAGGGCGCGGTGCAGGCCTTCCGCATCCCTGATGAGGTAGAGGCCATGCGCCAGAGCTACCAGCGCCGGCGCGACGCCTTTGTGGGCCGGCTCAACGCCATCCCGGGCGTGCACTGTCAGATGCCCGAGGGCGCCTTCTACGCCTGGGTGTCCTTCGATGTGGACATGACCTCCGACGAGATGTGCGACTACATTCTGGACCATGCCAAGGTGGTGGGCGTCTCCGGCGCGGCCTACGGCATGACCGGGGGTTGCTTCCTGCGCTTCTCCTTTGCCAGTGACGACGCGGCGCTGTCAGTCGCGGCCGACCGGATCGAGGCGGCCATGCGGGCATATCAACAACGATAACCGACGGAGCTTTCTTCCTGTCTTCCTCTCCCCACAAAACACCACACCCCACGGCGCAAGCGCCGTGGGGTGTGGTGTTTTGTGTCCAGCGCCGGCCTTTACTGCTTGTTTCCCGGCCGGAAGTCGCCGCTGGGCGGGGTGGGTGCGCTGCCGGGGTCAAAGCTGCCGCCGGGCATCTGACCGGGCTGACCGCCCATGCTGCCCATGCCGCCCATGCCGATCTGCACGCTGCTGGTGCTGGGGTTGGTGGCGCTGCGGGTGTCCAACCGCTGCGAAAATGCCGGGAGCATCGATACCGGCAAGCTCTTTGACCGGTTTTACCGGGCGGACCCGGCCCGCACCGCCGGCGGCTTCGGCATCGGGCTCTCCATCGCCCGGAGCATTGCCGAGGGCCATCGCGGTGCCATCTCCGCCCGCACGGAGGGCGATACCATCACCTTTACCGCCCTGCTGAAATAAACGGGACGGGGCCGTCAGGCCCCGTCCCGTACTTTTCTGCGTTAATTCTGATAGTGTACCCGCCACGCCGTGTCCAGCGGCTGGCAGGCGAGCGCCGTGCCGTCCAGGTCGGCGCGGTGCATATCCACGGCGCACAGCTGGGCGGCGTCGTAGGTGGTGTAGTAATACACCCCGGTGTCGGCGTTGCAGCAGCTGGTATACAGCGTCAGCTCGCACGCGCCGTCCTCCAGCACGCAGCAGCCCCGCTGCTGTGCCGCCGCGCCCAGAATGTGCAGGAGCTGGCTGACGCTCTCGGCCTCGCCGTCGCCGGAGCGGCTGTTCAGCCGGGTAAAGGCCGTCCGTACAAAGCGGGAGGGGGAGGACAGGTCGCCGGGCAGACCCATGGCGCCCATGCCCCGACTGTATGTCTCCAGCGGCAGGGCGGGGGAGAAGTGGTTTTCCGGCGGCTGGGGGGACAGCTGGGCGTAGTCGTTCAGCCGGAACAGCTGCATGGGGAAGGGCGGCTCGTTGGTCAGCACGCCCGCCGGGTCCTCATAGACCCGCAGGCCCTCCGCCGTCTGCTCTACCGCGAAGCACTGCTCCCGGTCCGCCAGCAGCCAGTGCAGCCGGGCCGGGGGCAGCCCCGGCAGAAAGGCGTCGTCGGTGATGCGGCTCTCCGCCAGCAGGTCCCGGGCCTCCGCCGCCGTGGCGCAGCGGCCCAGCAGCCAGGGGATCAGCTCGAACTGGGCCACGTTGGCCTTTCCCGGCGCGCAGGGGCCGTATACAGCACTGCGTACGAAGTTCAGCCCCGCCATGCACAGGCCCTTCTCGTTCACCGCGTCGTAGTACAGGGGGTAGCCGTCCTGTACGGAGGCCATGCCGATCATGGCGTAGTGCCGCGTCAGGTCCGGCAGGTGCCGCATGGGCAGGGGAAAGAGCCGGGGTGTGATGACCACCTGCTCGCCGAAGCCGCGCTCATAGTCCAGATTGCGCCCGAAATAGAAGCATTTTGTCTTGTATGTGGCCGCAGTGCACATGGGCCGGGACCTCCTTTTATTCGTTATCCGCCGGCTCGGCGGGGTACTGCCGCTTCAGGAAGGAGAGAAAATACCGGACGGCGCTGTTGGCCGCGCCCAGCCGGCGTGACAGCGGCTCCGCCAGCGGGAGCACCCGCACCTGGCCCTCATAGCCCGCCAGAGAGAAGGCGGACAGCACCGACACGCCCAGTCCCGCCGCCACCATAGACAGTATGGCCGCGTCGTCCGACGCCGTGACCTCCAGCCGTGGTGCCTCCGGCGGCAGCAGGCGCGCCACATACTGCTCCGGGCAGGAGAGAAACGTCTCCTGCAGCAGGCGCTCCAGGGGAATGACGTCCTCCGTCCAGGGGAAGTCCGGCGGCACCACCGCCACCAGCGGCGCGTCCGTCAGCGGCGTCCAATAGAAGCCCTTGCCGCAGGTCTCCTCCACCAGGGCCAGCTGCACCCGTTCCTCCTCCAGCGCCGCGGCCAGCTCGTAGCCGCCCACCAGCACGTCGATCTTGATCTCCGGGTGCAGTTTGCGGAACTTCTGCAGCAGCGCCGGCAGCCGTGCCCGGGCAATGCTGGCAAAGCAGCCGATCCGCAGCACGTGGTTGTGGGCCTCGCCCTGGGCCGCCGCCTCCCGCCGCAGGGTCTCACTTGCGCGCAGATAGTCCTGTATATAGGGCAGCAGGTGCTCACCCTCCTCCGAGAGCCGGACGCCGTGGCTGCTGCGGGTGAGCAGGGTACAGCCCAGCTCGGCCTCCAGTTTGTTCACCATGTGCGTCATGGCGGACTGGGTATAGCCCAGCTGCGCCGTCGCCTTTCCAAAGCTGCCGCACTGCACTGCCGTCAGCAGCGCCCGCAGCCGTTTGTCATCCATAGGGGCCTCGCTTTCTGTACAAATTGGACAAAATTGCAACGATTATTTTTAACTATATCACAAGAGCTGTCGCCGTTCAATGCCATAAACGTAAACTTTCCACCAACGATTTGGAAAATGCGGTAAACGTTTTTATACGCCATCAAAATTTTTCATGTGCCGTTCGATAAGCGTCATTTCCGTAATGATGAAAAGCATGATACGCTATATGCACAGGATGCAACGCGCTTTAAAACGTGAATTTGCACCGGCGCGCCGCAGTCGGCGGCGTGGGAACAAGAGAAGAGAAATGGAGAAATCAGAATGATCGGACAGAGGAAAAACACCGCGGCAGATATCGTTGTCGTGGGCTTTGCGCTGTTTTCCATGTTTTTCGGCGCGGGCAACGTGATCTTCCCGCCCTTTTTGGGCATGGAGGCCGGCAGCCAGTGGCTGACGGGCTTTTCCGCCTATTTCATCGCGGATATCGGTCTGGCGATGATGGGTATGTTCGCCCTGCTCCGCGTGGGCAGCAGCGAGAAGGTACTGGAACGGGCGGGCAAAGTCCCCGCCGAGATCCTCATGTGCGCCATCATTCTGTGTATCGGCCCCATGGTGGCCATCCCCCGCACCAGCGCCAGCACCTATGAGATGGCCATCGCGCCCAACCTGTCCGGCGTATCGCCGGTGGTGTTCTCCGTGGTGTTCTTCACGGTGATCCTGGCTCTGTGCATCAAGGAGTCCGCCGTGGTGGACATTGTAGGCAAGGTGCTCACGCCGCTGCTGCTGGTGGGCCTGTTCGCCATTATTATCAAGGGTGTGATCACGCCGCTGGGCGACATCGCGCCCCTGGCGCGGATCGACAACGTGGCCGTCACCGGCATCAAGGCCGGCTACCAGACCATGGACGCGCTGGCGGCCCTGCCCTTCGGCATCATCGTGCTGCAAAGCGTCACCGCCAAGGGCTATCAGCGGGGCCAGAGCCAGCTTCGCGTGGTGGGCGGCGCCGCGCTGCTGGCGGGCGTGCTGCTGCTGGCGGTGTATATGGGTCTGGCCTATCTGGGCGCCACCGTGTCCGCACAGTACACGTCCTCCATCGGCCGCGCGGCCCTCATCATGGCCATCGTAGAGGCGTTGATGGGCAAGACCGGCATGGTGATCTTCGGCGTGGTGGTGGGCCTGGCCTGTGTCACCACGGCCATCGCCCTGACCAGCTCCGCCGCGGCGTATTTCACGGAGCTGTGTCGCGGGAAGATCAGCTACAAGGTGTTCGTGACGGTCATCTGCGTGTTCAGCGCCGTGGTGTCCAACCTGGGCCTGGACCGTATCGTGGCCGTGGCCGCGCCGGTGCTGGATATAGTATATCCCCCCACGCTGGTGCTTATTTGCGTCTCCCTCATCATACCCAAGGTCCACGACTTTGTCAGCCGGGGCGCCGCGTTGGGCGCACTGCTGACCAGCGTGCTGTGCACCCTGCACACCTGCGGTGTGAAGCTGCCGCTGGTGGAGGCCCTGCCGCTGTATGATCTGGGCCTGAGCTGGCTGCTGCCCGCCGCCGTATTTGGCCTTGCCGCCCAGCTGCTGACGCTGCTGCCCGGCGTCCGCTGTGCGGAGAAGCCCGCCCGCCGCGCCAGCGAAAAGCATTAAACCGCTTCCACCGGGCGGGGCCGTTCTTACCCCACGGTCCCGCCCTTCTCTCCTATATTTATTATATACCGGCGGCTGTCTGAAACAGTCCGCCGGCGGGATCGGCTTGACAAGAGCAGGCGTTTGCCGTACAATAAACACGCTGCTGACGTCGAAAGTACGCTTGAGACGGAAGATGCGCCATAGGTTCTGCGCCCGCGAAGCGGGCGCTGTGGTCGTGTCGCGGTGGCGGCGCGGCTTTTTTATTTGGCCGCGGATCTTACGACGGGAGGTTTTGCTATGGAAACACGCGTGGCGGTCATTGCGGTCATTGTGGAAAATGAGGACGCGGTGACGGAGCTGAACGCGCTGCTGCATCAGTACGGCGCATATATCATCGGGCGGATGGGCGTGCCCTACCGCGCCCGGGGCGTGAACATCATCTCCGTGGTGCTGGATGCGCCGCAGGACGCGATCTCCGCCCTCAGCGGGAAGATCGGGCGGCTGGAGGGCGTCAGCGCCAAGACGCTGTACTCCAATGTTGTTGCCCCTATATAAACACCAAGGTATCAATAAAAGATCATGATCGTACAGGAAGGAGAACCCATATGAAAAGGATCATTACCCTTGTGCTGGCCTTAATACTGGCATTGACGCTGTGCGCCTGCGTAACGCCGAAAACGCCTATGCCCATTGAGGATGGCGACAAATCCGCCGCCCAGCCGGTCACTGTGCGGTTGGGCGGGCTGAAGGGCCCTACCTCCATGGGCATGGTAAAGCTGTTTGACGATGCGGACAACGGCCTGGGCCAGAACACGTATACGTACACCATCGCGGCCAGCGCCAATGAGCTGACGCCCCAGCTGGTGCAGGGCGAGCTGGATGTGCTGGCGGTGCCGGCCAACGTGGCGGCCATCCTGTACAACCAGACGGAGGGCGGCGTGGTGCTGCTGGCCGCCGGCACACTGGGTGTGCTGTATATCGTGGAAAAGGGCGGCGAGACGGTAACGGACATTGCCTCGCTGAACGGCAAGACCATCTACGCCACCGGCAAGGGCGCTACCCCGGAGTACGCCTTGACCTATCTGCTCTCGCAGCACGGGCTGACTCTGGGTGAGGACGTACAGGTGGAGTGGAAGAGCGAGCCCACGGAGATCGTGGCGCTGATGGCGGAGCAGGACAACGCCGTAGCCATGCTGCCCCAGCCCTTTGTCACCGTGGCGCAGAGCCAGGTGGAGGGCCTGCGCGTGGCGCTGGATATGAGCGCCGAATGGGATGCGCTGGACAACGGCAGCCGCCTGATCACTTCGGTACTGGTGGCCCGCAAGGCATTTGCCGATGAACACCCGGCGGCACTGGCGGCCTTTTTGGAGGACTACGCCGCCAGCACGGACTACGCCAATGAGCACCCGGCCGAGGCCGCTGTGCTGGTGGAGAAATATGGCATCGTCAAGGCTGCCGTGGCGGAGAAGGCGTTGCCCCAGTGTAACTTGGTATGTATTACCGGCGTGGATATGAAGGTCGCCGTGGGCGGCTATCTGCAAACACTGTATGACCTGAAGACGGAGGCCGTGGGCGGCGCCATGCCCGGCGACGGCTTCTACTGGATGGGCGCATGAGCGCACCCGCGGACAAAAAAATAAAGACCTGGCAGCGTGCCGGCGCGGTGGTGCTGGCCCTGTCGGTCTGGCAGGCGGCCTCCTGGGCCGTGGGCTCGGCACTGCTGCTGCCGGGACCGGTAACGGTGCTGGGGCGGCTTTGCGCCCTGGCGGTGACAGCGGTCTTCCGGCGGGCGGTGGCGTTCAGCTTTTGCCGTATCGCCGGCGGCTTTGCCCTGGCACTGGTGCTGGCCTTTGTGCTGGCGCTGGCGGCGGGACGCTGGCCGGTGGTGGAGATGCTGCTGCGGCCCTATGTGCTGGCCATCAAGGCGGTGCCGGTGGCGTCGTTCATCATCCTGGCACTGATCTGGATGCGGACATCGGCGCTGCCGCTGTTCATCTCATTCCTGATGGTCTTCCCCATTCTGTACACCAACGTGCTGGCGGGCCTCCGCAGTGCGGATGGCCAGCTTCTGGAAATGGCCCGGGCCTTCCGGGTGCCCTGGCGGCGGCAGCTGCACAGCATCCTGCTGCCGGCGGTGGAGCCGTTCCTGCTGGCGGGCTGCGCCGCGGCCCTGGGCATGAGCTGGAAGGCCGGTGTAGCGGCCGAGGTCATCGGTGTGGTGGCCGGCTCCCTGGGCGAGAGACTGTACGACGCGAAGATCTACCTCCAGACCGCCGACCTGCTGGCCTGGACCGTGGTGATCGTGGCGCTGAGCGCCCTGTTTGAGAGATTGGTGCTGGCCCTGCTGCGGCGGGGCTTCCGTCGGCTGGAAAGGGGGTGCGGCGCATGAACGCGGCACATCTGTACAAGCGCTTCGGCGATAAGGTCGTGCTGGAGGACGTGAGCCTGACCGTCCCGGACGGGGCGGTGGTGTGTCTGATGGCCCCCTCCGGCCGCGGGAAGACCACACTCCTGCGCTGTATCGCCGGGTTGGAGATGCCGGACAGCGGCACCGTCACCGGCGTGCCGGAGCGATTGGGATTCGTGTTTCAGGAGGACCGTCTGTGCCCGCAGCTGGACGCCGTGGAGAACGTGCGTCTGGTCACGGGCCGGGCCATGTCCCGGCCGGATATCGAGGCGCACCTGCGGGAGCTGGGATTGGCGGACTGCCTGGACCAGCGGGCGGCGAAACTGTCCGGCGGACAGCGGCGGCGGGTGTCCATTGCCCGGGCGGTGTGTTATGTGCCGGAGCTACTGCTGCTGGATGAGCCCTTCAAGGGTTTGGATGGCGCGGCCCGGGACCGGACGGCGCAGTATCTTATGCGGCACCGGAACGGCGCGGCGGTGCTGTGCGTCACCCACGACCGGGCGGACGCCGCGGCGTTGGGCGCAGAGATCGTGGAAATATGAAAAGAGACGGCGGAGGCCGTCTCTTTTTGCTTTATCTGATCTGTCCGTTGCCGCGGATGACGTATTTATACGTGGTCAGTTCGTCCAGACCCATGGGTCCCCGGGCGTGGAGCTTCTGGGTGGAGATGCCCATCTCGCAGCCCAGCCCGAACTCGCCGCCGTCGGTAAAGCGGGTGGAGGCATTGACATACACGGCGGCGCTGTCCACGCTGTTAACAAAGGCCTCGGCGTGGGCGGGGTCTTCGGTGACGATGGCGTCGCTGTGGCCGGTGGAGTGGGCGGCAATGTGAGCGATGGCCTCGTCCACGCTGTCCACGAGCTTCACGGCCAGGATATAGTTCAAAAACTCGGTGTCGAAGTCCCGTTCGCCGGCGGGGGTACCGGGGATGATCGCCGCGGCGCGCTCGTCCAGCCGCAGCTCCACGGGGGCCTTGCCTGCGGCGGCTCGGTCATCCACCAAGCGCTTTTTCAGCCGGGGCAGGAATTCCGCCGCCACCGCGCTGTGTACCAGCAGCACCTCTTCGGCGTTGCACACGGAGGGGCGGCTGGCCTTGGCGTTTTCCACAATGTTCAGCGCCTTGCTCAGATCGGCGCTCTCGTCTACATACACATGGCAGATACCGGTACCCGTCTCGATGCAGGGCACGGTGGCGCCGGCTACGCAGGCCCGGATCAGTCCCGCGCCGCCCCGGGGGATCAGCAGGTCCACCAGACCCTTGGCGGTCATGATGTCCGCGGCAGACTGGTGGGTGGTGTCGTCCACGATGTTCAGAATGTCCGGGTCGCCGCCCTCGGCGGCGATGCCGGCCTTCAGCGCCTGCACGATGGCGCGGGCGGTACGGTAGGCCTCCCTGCCGCTGCGGAGCACGCAGACATTGCCGGATTTCAGCGCCAGGGCCGCCGCGTCTGAGGTAACGTTGGGGCGGCTTTCATAGATAATGGACACCAGTCCCAGAGGGACCTGTATCTTCTGGATGACCAGACCGTTGGGGCGGCGTACCTCGGACAGCACACGGCCGGTGTGGTCCGGCAGGGCGGCAATGGCCCGCACGCCGTCGGCCATGCCCGCCAGTCGGTCATGGTCCAGCCGCAGCCGGTCCAGCATCACATCGGAGATATGCCCCCGGGCATCGCTCATGTCGGCTTCATTTTCCGCCAGAATAGCGCCCTCATGGGACAGAAGACTGTCGGCCATGGACAGCAGCAGGGCGTTTTTGCCTGCCTCGTCCAGGACGGCCAGTCCGCCCCGGGCGGCGCGGGTCTTTTTCAGAATATCGATAGTGGTCATGGCTTACTTCTCCTTTGCCAGAAATCGGGTGCCCACAGGCTTTCCGCCCACGATGTCGTACAGCAGGGCGGGCTTGCTGCCATTGGCGATGACCATCTGGCAGCCGACCTCGGTGACGATTTGCGCCGCCTTCAGCTTGGTGGCCATGCCGCCGGTGCCCAGACTGCTGCCGCTGCCGCCGCCCAGAGCGAGAATGTGCGCGTCGATGGACGGCACCACGGGGATAAGCTTCGCGGCGGGATCCCTGTGGGGATCGCCGTCATACAGGCCGTCGATATCACTGAGCAATATCAGCAGGTCGGCGTGTACCGCCGCCGCCACGATGGCGGAAAGCGTGTCGTTCTCGCCGATGGTGTTCTCCACGCCCACCTCGTCGGTGGCCACGGTGTCATTTTCGTTGATGACAGGCAGCGCGCCCAGCTCCAACAGGCGAAAAATGGTGTTCCGCATATTACGGCTGCGCTGCTCGTTCTTTACATCCTCGCCGGTGAGCAGCACCTGTGCCACTGTGTGGTTGTACTCGTTGAACAGCTTGTCATAGGTGTACATCAGCTCGCACTGGCCCACGGCGGCGGCCGCCTGCTTCGTGGGCATATCCTTAGGTCGTCCCGGCAGGTTCAGCTTGCCCACGCCCATGCCGATGGCGCCGGAGGAGACGAGAATGATCTCGTGCCCGGCGTTTTTCAGGTCGCTCAGGACCTTGCACAGGCCCTCCATCCGCTGGATATTCAGCCGTCCGGTGGCGTGGGCCAGAGTAGAGGTGCCGACTTTTACCGTGATACGCATAGAAATGCCCCCTTTCGGGAAAAGAATTTGGAGCCATTATACTACGAAACCCCGGGGATGAAAAGAAAAATTTTCCCTTGACAGGAGGGAGAACATCGTGATATGCTAACTGTACTAACACGCATAATACACTTGACACAGAAAGGAGCGTGTGCGATATGATCGTGCTGGATTACCGGGACAGCCGTCCCCTGTACCAGCAGGTGAAGGACAGCCTGCGGCGCATGATGCTGACAGGGCTGCTGGAGCCGGACGAAAAGCTGCCCTCCGTGCGCTCTCTGGCTACGCAGCTGGCCATCAACCCCAACACCATCCAGCGGGCTTACGCGGAGCTGGAGGCGGAGGGGTACATCTACTCTGTGGCGGGCAGAGGGAGCTTTGTCTCCGCCGGGGACGGCGAGCATCTGCGGCGCATCGCTGAGCTGACGGGGCGGCTGGTCCCGCTACTGGAGGAGCTGAAGAGCCTGGGCTATACCCGGGAACAGCTGCTGGTACTTTGGGAAGGAGGAGATGAGGTATGATCGAGGTAAAAAACGTCGTCAAGAGCTTTGACGGCTTCCGGGCGCTGGACGACCTGACCATGACGGTGCCCCACGGCGCGGTGTACGGTCTGGTAGGGCCCAACGGCGCGGGGAAATCCACCATCATCCGCCATTTGGCGGGCATCTACCGGCAGGACAGCGGCGACGTGCTGGTGGACGGTCAGCCGGTATATGAGAACACCGCCGTGAAGAGTCGTATGGCCGTTATCGGCGACGACTGGTACTACTTCCCGCAGTCGGGCATCCGGGAGATGGCGAAATTCCTCGCCGGTATCTACCCCGATTTCAGCTGGGAGCGGTATGAGAAGCTGAAGCAGGTCTTTCCGCTGGATGAGAAAATGATGCTGCGACGGATGAGCAAGGGTATGCAGAAGCAGGCGGCCTTTTGGCTGATGGTGTGCTGTATGCCGGAGTACCTCATTCTGGACGAGCCGGTGGATGGCCTTGACCCGGTGATGCGGCGGCAGGTGTGGTCGCTGCTTCTGGGCGACGTGGCGGAGCGCGGCACGACGGTGCTGGTCTCCAGCCACAACCTGCGGGAGCTGGAGGACGTGTGCGACCATGTGGGCATCCTGAACCATGGCAAGGTGCTGCTGGAGCGCAGTCTCAGCGATCTGCAGGACAACACGGTGAAGCTGCAGGTGGCCTATCAGGGCGTTACCGAGCCGCCGCTGCCGGCGGAGCTGAACATCCTGCACCGCAGCCATGTGGGACGGGTGTACACCTATATCGTCCGGGGCAGCAGTCAGGAGATTATGCGCCGGATGCAGATCACCGAGCCGGTGCTGCTGGAATCCATCCCGCTGACGCTGGAGGAGATATTCATTTACGAGCTGGGAGGTGTGGATTATGCCGCGAAAGACATCCTTCTGTAACGCCGCGCTGCTGCGCAGCGATATAAAGCGCTACTGGCCGCTGCTGTTTTTGTATGTGGCCGTGTGGGTGGTGATCCTTCCCATGCAGATACTGTCGGCGAGCCGGGAGTGCGACGGCGTGGCGGAGGGCATCATGACCGTGCTGCAGCTGCGGCAGCACAACGTCATCATCCAGTCCATACCCGCCTCCGTGGTCATGTCCCTGCTGTTCGGCTGCTTTGCGGCCATGGCGGTGTGGTCGTACCTGATGTCCGGCCGCACCGTGGGGCTGATGCACGCCCTGCCGGTGACACGGACACAGGCATTTTTCTCCCACGTCCTCTCTGCGCTGGGAGCGCTGACGGCGGGGAACGTGCTGATCTTCCTGCTGACCGCTCTGTGCAGCGCCGGCTTCTCCTACGTGGACTGGGCGGCGCTGGGCACGTGGCTGCTGCTGACGGAGCTGATGGCGCTGTTCTTCTTCGCGCTCGGTTCCCTGTGCGCCATGGTCACGGGATGGCTGCTGGCGGTGCCGGTGCTCTACGGCGCGATGAACGTCATCGCCCTCCTGCTGTACGCGGTGATAAGCACGATGACGCAGATGTTTTACTTCGGCTACAGCAACAGCGACATTCCGGAGTTCATCACCTGGCTGACACCGGTGGGTCGGATCTGGGATGCCGTGGCCAACGGCGGCGCCCAGCCCATCGAAGTGCAGTTCCGCGAGCCCATCGGCACCCAAAGCTATCAACGCGTCCAGCTGCCGGCCTCCGCCTTCTCCACCTGTATCATCTACGCCGCGGTGGGCATCGCACTGCTGGCGCTGGTGTGGTGGCTGTATAAAAAGCGTCCCAGCGAGACGGCCGGCGACGCTATGTCCTTCCGGTGGCTGCGCCCCATCGCCCGGTGGAGTATCGGTCTGTGCGGCGGTCTGGGGCTGGGTCTGTTCCTGCGCTATACCGCCTTTATCGATGGCGGCTTCGCCTGCCTGCTGATCTGCCAGCTGGTCATGGGCGTGATCTGCTTCTTCGCCGCCCAGATGCTGCTGAAAAAGAAATTCCACATTTTCACCAGACGCTGGTGGGTGGAAACGCTGGCGCTGGTGCTGACCCTGCTGGCGGTGACGCTGTGCATCAGGCTGGACATTACCGGCTATCAGCACCGCGTCCCGGACGCGGAGGACGTGACCTCCGTCCGCTTCAGCGCCAGCTATGCGGATTTCACCGCCGATGATCCCGCAGCGGTGGAGAGCGTGATCTCCCTCCACCGCGCCATTCTGGAGCAGTACGATGAGACAGGCGAAAGGCTGGAGAACCAAACCTATCTGGACACGGAGGGCGGCCCGATCACCCGCTATGTGCGTGTGGACTACCAGCTGCGGAACGGCACGAGTCTGTGTCGTGAGTGGAGGGTATCGATCGTCAATGGCTCCGATGTCCACCGGCTGCTGACCCAGCTGGTGAACCGCACCGACAGCCGGGAGAGCCTCATCGGCATCGACTCACTGGCGCGGTACGGCGGCGTGAACGCCGTGATCAGCGGCTACGTCCGCCGGTACGACACCGACGAGGTGGCCGAGTTGACCCGGCAGCAGGCGCAGGACCTGGCCTCCCTGGCCCTGGCTGACGCAGCCAACAGCTCCGGGCCGCTGGATCCGCGGAGTGACGACTTCTATTCCTATGCCAAGGGCTATGACATGGATATACAGCTCCGCGTGGTGATCGACCGCGAGACCTCCACCACCGTGCCGCTGAACGTGCCCGCCTTTGCGCTGCGGATGCAGAAGTTCATCGACGGGCTGGAGTTCCAGGTGGACGGCTTCTCCGGGGACACCACCAAAGCCGTGGACGAGATATTGTACAACTGAGCTGATACGCCAGCCCCCGGCTCTGCCGGGGGCTGGCGGTATACGTGAAAGCAGTCCCCCGGCAAGGCCGGGGGACTGCTGCTGTTTACTCGTTGGTGTAGTTGTCGAAATAGCCCTGAATGTAGACGATGGGGGTGCCCTTGTCACCGGAGCCGCTGGTCAGGTCGCACAGGGAGCCGATCAGGTCGGTGAGGTTCCGGGGCGTGGTGCCCTCGGACACCATGTTGCCCACCAGAGACTTCTTGGCGTCCTTGGCCTTGATCTTCTCGGAGATGGCGTTCTTCAGCTCCTCGCCGCTGAGGTCGGCGAACTCCTTGTCCGCCAGATACTTCAGCTTCAACTCGTTGGGCGTACCAACCAGACCGCTGGTATAGCCGGGAGCCACCACGGGGTCAGCCAGCTCCCAGATCTTCCCGGCGGGATCCTTAAACGCGCCATCGCCGTAGACCATGGCCTCCACCCGCTTGCCGGTGGCGTCGCTCATCGCCTTGCCGATGGCCTCCGCCACCGCCTTGGCGTCGCGGGGAAACAGCTTCACGCGGTCGTCGTCCGCCTTGTTGCTGCCCAGCAGGCCGTACTGGGCGTTGTAGCCGCTGCCGTCCACGGGCGCGGTCAGCAGGTCGTCCAGACCCAGCACCACCTTGGCACCGGCGGCGGTCAGCAGACGCTTGCTGCGCTGGCGGCTGTGGATGTCGCAGGTGATCACCGTGTCGGTGTAGGGCAGGATAGCGGTGACGCGGTTGGCGAACACGATCTCCGCCTGGGCACCGGCCTCTTCGATGATGGACTTGTAATAGGCCACATAGTCCACGCCGGTGAAGGGATGCACCACCTCACCGAAAGCCGCGCGGAACTGCTCCAGCGACAGCACATCGTGCCACGGGTCGATGCCGGCCTCGTCCAGCTGGTCCAGGCTCACCAGATGGTTGCCCACCTCGTCGGAGGGATAGCTCAGCAGCAGCACGACCTTCTCGGCGCCCATGGCGATGCCACGCAGCAGCAGGGAGAAGCGGTTGCGGCTGAGGATGGGGAATGCCACGCCCACGGTCTTGCCGCCGGTCCTGGCGCGGACGTCCTCGGCGATCTGCTCACAGGTGGCGTAGTTGCCCTGGCAGCGGGCCACGACGGACTCGGTCACGGCCACCACGTCGCCGTCACGGGCGGTGATGTTGTTTTCAGCCAGCGCATTCAGCACGGTGCTGACGGTGATGTCCACCACGCTGTCGCCCTCGCGGAAGATGGGGGCGCGCACGCCCCGGACCACGGTACCCAAAGTTCTGCTCATAGCGGAAGCCCTCCTGATATAATTAAGGTGTTGTGTTGAAATCGTCAAAGGCAGCGCAAACGCGCAACAGGAGATAGTATATCACAAAATAAACATAAGTAAAATACATAAAATTGATATCTACATTTTGATTAGCTAATGATGCGGCTGGCGCAGAAATTCCTCTTGCTTTTTCGCGGGAAATGTGTATAATAACAGGGTACGCAAGTGAATACGGGCTTGTAGCTCAGCTGGGAGAGCGTTCGGTTCGCATCCGAGAGGTCGAGGGTTCGAATCCCTTCAGGTCCACCAAAATGAAAACCGTCCGAAAGGGCGGTTTTCATTTTGCCGTGGGCCTGCGGGAGTCGAAGTTTATCCCCCCTTGCGGGGGAAATCCCTTCAGGTCCACCAAACAGGTATTGGACGAACACCTATTTCTTCAGCGGCGGCTTCGCCGTGAAGTGTTCGCTCTGATCCAAAACAGAAAAGCGCCGTCTTGGGAGAAATCCCAAGGCGGCGCTTTTTCTATTTTTCTTGGTTTGGTATATTTCCTGTCTTATGCGATATACTAATTGCCCCGCCGTGGAGGATTACAACGACTTTTCCGAAGCCTTGGAGGACATCTGGCAGAAGGACGGGATGCTCCTGACCTACGCCGCCGTGCTGGAGGCCGAGCGGCCGGATACGCTGCGCGGAGCCTGTGAACTCCTGCGAAATCTGGATAACTATCAGCGCATCACGGAGGGCGCCTACGGCTATGGTCAGCAGCGATTGCAGGAAACGCTGGGGCTGGATGATGAAGCCATCTATGAGCTGGACGGCTATATGGATTTTGAGAAATACGGTCAGGACTGCATGGAAAACGACTGCGTGACGCAAACAGAGTTCGGCCTGCTGCGCCGCTTGGACCCGCCCTTCCCGGAGCAGCGGCAGGGACAGAGGATGATGTAAGTAAAAGCGGCTCGATCCGTTTGGAACGAGCCGCTTGATAGGCAGATAAACTGGAAATCGTCATCTTAATTCATTACCTTCGGCATCTAAGAATTCAAATTGCAGAGTGGAATTTGTATGGTCAGAAAGATAGAAGAAAACATACGGATAAGTATCATCCGGTATTACTTCTTCGTACACTTCATTTCCGGATGTGAATCTAACACTTTTACAATTTGTATTGTTTACTATAAACGCATATCCATCACCCCATTGAATATATGCAATGTCTCCGATTCTATCATCAATGGGCTTATAGGTTCGGATAAAAGTGTATTCAGCAGCATCCTCTTTTACCTCAACTTCCATGGGCAAATAATAGTGCTTCTGATATTCATTTCCTGAGATAAACCAAGCGATTGCTCTATTGTCATTGCCACACATTCCTGCATACTGCAAATCAATGGTATCGGAATCAGAAATCGGTATTTCTTCTCTTGCTTTTTCTATTAGTCCATCTGTGCCTTTGAGTGTCTTTCCACAAGCTGATAATGATAAAACCATAGTTATTATAAGAAATACAGCAATTTCTCTTTTCATTTTGTCCTCCCTGTTCTCTCAAATTTCGATTAGTCAGCCACATCATAGCATATCCCCCAAAATGTGTAAAGCCAAATTCCACACCGAAAGGAGATCTTAACCTTGAAAGATGCAACACAACTTCATATCCGACCTGCCCGCCCGGAGGAGGCGGGCTTATTTTATACCCCGCACCCCGAAGAAGATAAGCGGCTGGGTACCGTTGGCCATGTCCGGATGGACTTCGGGCGCAGCGGCAACGAGTTCTGGCATACATGGTGGCCCCGTGGCCCGGAGGAGCTGAACAGCCCCGCGTTCAAGCTGGAGCTGCAGGAGGTCGTGGACACGCTGCGGGAGAGTGTGCTGAAAAACCGCTTCGCTATGGAGCGTTTCTGTTATACCCGCGGTGGCAAAATCAGCGGCGGCTGGACACAAAACTACGGTTACATCGTGGAAACCGAGCATTACCGCTACTGTCTGCGCTGCAATCCGTCCCCCGGAGATTATAACTGCTACTGTACGGCCTATGATCTGGATGTCCAGCGGCAGAACATGGCACAGAAGGAAGTACCTCACATGGAAATAGGGGGCATGATATGAGCATGGGAACGGCTTGTGTCAGAGGGCCTCCCACCGTAATAGGTCATTGTAGATCTTTCCGTTGACTTACGGATGGTTGTGTGGTAGTTGTTTGTGCTACCAAAACACGAAAGGAGAAACGCACATGAAAAAGAGAATCATGACCCTGATGGCGGGAATGCTCCTGCTGCTCACGGCCTGTGGGCAGACGGGGAACAGCTCCGCATCAACGATGCTGCCGGTGGCGGTGGTGCAGAGCGCGGCACAGGCCATCGCGTCCATGGAGGACAAGATGCAGGAAGATGTCGACAGCCTGCCCGCTGAAGAGGATACTGAGGAGACCGAACCCACAGGCGGCGAGGATACTCCGAAACTTGCCAATAGCGCCGAGACACCCTCCGGTAAGATGGAGGTAACACCACCGCCCGCTGCACCGAAAGAGCCGGCGACACCCGCGCCTGCACCGGAGGATAAACCGGCTCCCGCACCCACGCCGGCACCTACACAGAAACCGGCAAAGAAACAGGAGGAAGAACCTGCGCCTGCGCCCAAACCCGAACCTACGCCCGCGCCTAAGCCTGCCGCCAGCGGGGACATCTACTCCATCGCGGAGGCTGTCCGGGCGGGTAACGAGTACGCAAGAGCGCAGTACGGCGTGACCATCGACACCAGCATGACCGCGGCCAACTCCAGCTATTTCCCCGGCACGGCAGACAGCGTGGCATGGCTGGCGGAGAATGGCGGACAGGCGGCACTGACCGCCGCCGTAAAGGGTAACGTGGACGCCACCTTCGCCTGTCTCGCCGCCATGGACGGCGCAGAAATGGTCAGCGCGTATGCGCGGTTCAACTGCACCGTTCGCTATGATGCGGCATCGGACGAGTACATCGTAGTGGTGCTGTACGGATAAACAATCAAGCACCCGACCGAAAGGCCGACAGCGTGAGCTGCCGGTCTTTTGCGTTGGGAGAAAGGACGAGCATGAAGAAAACAATTCCTAAGCTGTTGACGCTGGTATATCTTTTAGTAGCAATCATGGGTCTGTCCATCGTGACCGCCCACGCCGCCACGGTCACGGGCACCGTCAGCAGCGGCAACGAATATCGCTATCATGAGGACAAAACGCCGGTGTCCCAGTGGGGACCGTACACCAGCAACAAGCTCAAGTATTTCACCCGGAACGACACCGGGGAGACTGTCCCGGCCTACTGTATGGAGCCGGAGGTGCGTTCGGCCAGCGGCGATTTGCAGTATTCCTCCACATCGTGGAGCGACCTGACGTGGAATCAGCGGTATGCCGTGACGCTGACCATGGCCTACGGCTACGGCGGCAATTACGGCTTCAATATGCACCCGGACTGCGCGCAGCTGGCGACGCAGGCGGTGGTGTGGGAGTTCGTGTGCGGCTATCGCAGCCCGGTGTATCCCTACACGCTGTATGACACCACCTGCGCCAACCTGTTCCATTATGCGGGCGACGACGTGGCGGTGGCGTACAACATCATTATTGACCGCATTATGAACCACGGCAAGATCCCCAGCTTCGCGGTGAAGTACCGTAACCAGCTTTCGGACGCCAACGCTATTACGCTGACGTGGGACGGCAGCAAATACACCGGCACGGCCACCGACACAAACGGCGTGCTGCCGCAGTACTACTTCAGCACTAATATCAGCGGCGTGACGGTCAATCAGAGCTGGAACACGCTGACCGTGACGGCCACAAAGGACGCAGCGGCGCAGCTGAACGGCTATATCAGCAGCGACTACGGCTACTCGCTGGATGTGGAGGGCACAGAGTCCGTGCTGCTGGAGCCCAGCAACGGCAGCGGCTACCAGGCGTGTGCGGCGCTGACCTCGCTGCCCGACCCCGTGTGGGCGTACATTCACTTCAAGGTCAAAATCGTGGAGGAGAAGGGCAGCCTGACCATCAACAAAGTCGATGCGGAGACCGGCAAGGCGCTGGCGGGCGTGACCTACCGGCTATACGACAGCACGGGGGAAAAGGTGGCAGACGCTACCACCGGCGCGGACGGCAAGGCAGTGCTTGCTGATTTGCCGCAGGGCAGGTATAGCTATCAGGAGATCAGCGCGCCCAGCGGCTATGTGGTGGACAACACCAAGTATCAGATCACCATTACGGCCACGGCGTTGAATATTACGGCGAAACGGACGAACGCGCTGGCAAAAGGCAGTATCACCGTCCGCAAGGTGGACGTGACCGGCAGTCCGCTCACCGGTGCGGAGCTGCTGCTGGAAACTTCCACAGACGGTCAGACGTGGACGGAGGTGGGCAAAATCACCACCGACAAGACCGGCGTTGCCAAGTGGAGCGACCTCAAGATCGGTGTGCAGTATCGTATCACCGAGGTGAAGGCTCCCGCAGGGTACACGCTGCTGACCGAGCCGCTGTTCACGGGAACGCTGGACAACAATGACCGAGATATTACCATTACCGCCTGCAACAGCGCAGGATTTGCCCTGCCGTTCACGGGCGGCACGGGATTTACAACCTATTTCCTGTTTGCAGCACTCATGCTTTGCATGGGTGTTTATTTTTGCAAAAAATCTTACATCACAAAGGAGAACATCTGAACATGAAAAAGATCCATCGCCTATTGGCCATGCTCATGGCCGCTATCATGGCTCTGAGCCTCATCACCACAGCGTTCGCAGAACCTACCATCGACCCCGCAAAGAACGCCTCCCTTTCCATCTACAAGTACGACATCACCACTGCCAGCGCGGAGGGTGCGTGGGATGCGGAATCCTACGTTTCCACCGGCCTGCATGACGACACTGTTATTGACAAGCTGAGCAAGTACGCCATTCAGGGCGTGGAGTTCACATACCTCCGTATTGCCGACATTACCATGAACAATGAATTGGCGGACGGCCAGCGGCAGGTGGGTGTGCTGTATGGCTTCGACAGTTCCGACCGCAGCACCGCCGTTTTGTCTGCCATCAGCCTGACTGCCGCAGACGCTCACAAGACCGACAATGGTATCAACTACTTCACCAGCGATGTGCTCAACAACAAGCTGGCCGCTGCGCTGGCTGCCAATGCCACGAACGTGAAAAATGCGCTGGAGGCCGCTGTCAAGAACGGCGGCGTGGCTATGACGGAGACCGATGCCACCGGACACACCTCCGCTTCCAATATGGAGCAGGGGCTTTATCTGGTGGTGGAGACCCGCGTCCCTGAAAACGTGACCTCCACCTGCAATCCCTTCTTCGTGTCTCTGCCCATGACCACCATTGATGGCGCGGCGTGGAATTACGATGTGACCGTTTACCCCAAGAATCAGACTGGCAATCCTGACCTCGAAAAGACCGCGCGTGAGGCTAAGAACAGTACCGGCAAGAATACCGGTACTCTGACCGACATCAAGGACGGTTACGCTCATACTGCTACCGCATCCGTGGGTGATGTTGTGGACTATCAGATCATCAGCACACTGCCCACCATCACCTCCAAGGCATCCGGTCTCAGCGAGTACACTTACGTTGATACCATGTCTAAGGGCATCAAGTACAACAAGAACGATGTGGTCATCGAGTTCTTTAAGGACGCTGGCTGCACCGACAAGATCGCCACATGGGCGGAGAACTCCGGCAAATTCACTGTGGGTTACGATGACGCAGCCAACACTATGACCATTCGCATGACCGAATCCGGCCTGAGTGAGATCAATGAGGTGACCTCTGTGTACATCGACAGTGTCAAGCGCGGTTATTCCGACTGCACCATGCGGATCACCTACGCCGCCACCCTGACCGCAGACGCCAAGATGGGCGATACCGACAATCCCAACGAGGTCGTGCTGACTTGGAAGCGTACCAACACGACTTACTTTGACACCCTCAAGGACTGCTGTCATGTGTATACATACGGCATCGACGTTCTCAAGCAGTTCAGCGATAACGGCGGCAATCTGCGAAATGTGAAGTTCCGGCTGCACAACGACACCGATGATGTATTCGTGATTGCCGACTTGAAGGATGGCGTGTACTACGCCAAGGGCTTTGCCGCCAAGAAGTCTGATGCTACTACGTTCATCCCCAACAGCAGCGGCCACATCATGGTCAAGGGGTTGGAGGACGACACCTATTCTCTGACCGAAATTGCCACCGACAAGGGCTATGTGCTGCTGAAGGAAGCGGTCAAAATCGTTATCAAGACCAGCGAGAACGGCCAGTGTGAGAAGTGCGGCGCAAAACTGCTGACCGCCTCCGCCACCGTCAACGGCAAGGATGTCACCATGACGGAGGGCAACGCCATTGTGCCGTTGACTGTGGTTAACAACCCCGGCTTCGACCTGCCCAAAACCGGCGGCTACGGCGTTTGGATGTATACGGTGGGCGGCGTTCTGCTACTGGGCGCGGCGGGGTTTATCGCCGTCAAGTCCCGCAAGCACAAGAACGAGCAGTGAAACGCTGGATACTGGCGGCGGCTTGCGGTGCTGTGGCGTTGGGGTTACTTCTCTATCCACTGATCGGCGAGTTGATGAGCGAAAAGTACCACTCCGATGTGGAGACAACCTACACCGCCGCCATTGAAGACACCGACAAAACTGAACTGACTGCACAGCGGGAAGCCGCGCAGCAGTACAACGCCATGCTGTCCGGCGCGGCAACCATTACCAAGGGAGGGGCATCCGCCCCTCCCTTGGCGTATGCCCAGCAGCTCACAGTGGGCGGCGTCATGGCCTATGTAGACATCCCCAAGATCAACGTATACTTGCCGGTGCAGCGTGGCACGGACGCGGACACGCTGGAGCGTGCCGTGGGTCATGTGGTCGGCACATCCCTGCCGGTGGGCGGCAGCAGCACCCACGCGGTGCTGTCTGCCCACAGTGGCATGGCATCCAGCAAGTTGTTTTCGGATATTGACCAGCTTGCGGCGGACGACACGTTTTACATCCATGTGCTGGGCGAGGTGCTGGCATACAAGGTAGACGCCATCAACACGGTACTGCCCACAGACACATCGCTGCTGCAAATCGAGAATGGCAAGGACTATGTAACGCTGGTGACCTGTACGCCGTTTGGCGTCAACACCCACCGACTGCTGGTGCGTGGCCACCGTATTCCCTATACTCCCGAACAGGAAACTACTGCCGCAGAAGAAAAGCCCACGGCATCCTCGTGGACACAGCACTACCTCACCGGCTTAGGCATCGGCCTTGGCGCGGTGGCCGTGGTCGGCGGCGGATACTTTTTAGTGAGGAGGTGTCGCCATGCGTAAGCTGTCTTTTATGCTGGCGGCGCTGCTGGCCGTGGCGGGTGTTTGCGTTATACTGTGGCCGGTGTTTACGGGACACAGGCTCCAGAGCAGCGCCACAGCTGCCGTGCAGGAGTTCTTAGCTGACCGTGACGATCCGGAGCAGCAGTATCCCGAACTGCTGGCAGCCTTACAAGAGTACAACTGTCGGCTTTACACGGAAAAGCAGTGCAATCTCACCGACCTTGAAGCCTGCGAGACACCCGCCGCTGACCTGCCCACCTACGGTATCGAGGATGAGATCATCGGCGTGCTGGAGATACCCGCTATGGAATTGACCATGCCTGTCTATCTGGGCGCGTCCGACGCTCACCTTGCCGCAGGCGCGGCGGTGCTGGGTAATACCTCCGTACCCATCGGCGGGGACAGCACCAACTGCGTCATTGCCGGACACCGGGGCTGGCGCGGTGCGGACTACTTCCGGCATATAGACCGCTTACAGGTTGGCGATACCGTTACGCTGACAAATCTATGGGAGACGCTGACCTATACGGTGACAGATATTCAAATCATCCAGCCCCACGAGGTAGAGAAAATCAAAATTCAACCGAACCGCGACCTGCTGACGCTGTTGACCTGCCATCCCTACGCTTCGGGTGGGCGGCAGCGATATGTGGTGTACTGTGAGAGAACGGAGGTGAGATAACTATAAGCATTTTCGGCAAGGTGACCTTCGTAGGGGACGATGATATCTTCTACGACGATGCCGGTGACTTTTTGGACTGCATCCGGGAGGAATTGCCCTACCGTGATACCACAGGGTTTCGCTATGAAGTCCTGACAGACGATCCCGCCGTCCGCAAGGCGGTGAATGACATCCTGTTCGACTTCTTTGACGTGGAAGAACCCTGCGAGGAGGAAGACTACACACAGACAATGGGAGGAATGTGATATATGAACGTAAATCGAGAGATGCTGGCGTTCCTGCGGAAGCAGTACCCTGCGGGCACACGCATCCGGCTGGACTCTATGCAGGATCCGTATGCGCCGGTGGAGGCTGGCACGACGGGGAAACTGGACTATATCGACGACGCGGGGCAGTTCCATATGAAGTGGGACAATGGGCGGACGCTGGCGCTCATCCCCGGCGTGGACAGCTTCACCGTCCTGCCGCCTGAGCTGACCTTGATGAAGCTGTATATGCCCCTCACCGCTGACATTTACGAGCGAAATGAGTGGGGAGATATGCCGGATGAGCCGGAGCTGCTGACCGGACGTGACCTGACCGCGTATGAGGACCATATCCGCAGCGCACTGGTGAAGTATCGGATGCCGGAGGAGGTCAACCGCGGCATCATGCACTGGTACGACGCGGCGGACAGCGTGAACGACAAGGTGCGCTCCGTTACCTTCAATGTGGAACGGCGGGACGGCAGGCTGTGGGGCATCGCAGAATGCCAGATCAGCGGCGAGCTGTCGGCAGAGGAGCTGACCGCGCTGAAGGAGTACATCTCCGGCCAGGTGTCAGACGGCTGGGGCGAGGGCTTCGAGCAGCGGGAGATCGCCATTAGACCTGGCAGCGAACTGTATGTGCATCTGTGGCAGGATCATAGTTGGAACATCCAGACGGAGCAGGAACTCTTCTGCGCCCACTTTGATAAGCTGCCGGAGATGTGCTTCACGCTGCTGCCGGGCACGGGACAGCTCATCTGCATCAAACGCGGCGAAAGCGGGTACTACCCCAGCGACTGGTCTACAAAGGATGTGCATGAAAACCGGCGCATCGCGGATGAGCAGAACCATAAGATGGGCGTGACGCCCGCCCAGGAGGAGGCCATGAAGATCGGCAGTATGTGCGGCTGGGACGTGCCCGGCGCAGACCCGGACAACTGCGAGGACATCGTGCAGCGGCGAGGAGGGATGGAGCTTGGATAAGAAGGTGTTTTCCGTATACATGGGCAATCCGGACAACCATAACCACGCGGAGCTGGAGCTGCCCGCTGCACCGTGGGAGCTGCTGGATGCGCTGGACAAGCTGCGGCTGGAGGATGGGCAGCAGCTCTATTGGCAGGTGGAGGACATGGGCCGATATGAATTTCTCGCCCCGCACCTTGACGGATACGACTTGTACCAGTTTAACGCACTGGCAGAGAAGCTCCGTACATTCGGCGATGTGGATGCCGTGGCTTTCGAGGGTCTGGTGCAGATGGAGTTTGACAAACTGTATCAGAACAACGGCGGTGAGTTGACGCTCCGGCGAGTACTGGATCTGGCATACAGCGTGGATTGCTGCCATGTGGTGCCGGGGATCACGAACGATGCCGCGCTGGGACAGTTCTACGTGGAGAACGATTTTCTTCCGGCTTTGGCAACCGTGCCGGACAGCGTATTGGAAATGCTGGACTACGAGAAGATCGGCAGATCGATGCGTGAGGGTGAGGGCGGTGTACTTACGCCCCACGGCTATGTGATGCAGGAGTCCGAGCTGCGGCAGGCCCCGTCCAACTTGGGCAGGCCGCCACGAAAGCCGCCGTATATGATCTATTTCCTCTGCGTCAGCGACGTCCGCGCCGCAAAGCTGTACCTGCCCGCAAAGCAGGCGGAGCTGGACGCCGTACTGGATTGCCTGGAGGTAGACAGCTGGCAGGAGGTGCGGCTGGAGGAGCGCGACGCCGCCATGCCGGAGATGTGGCGCTTCACGGATATGGCCTATGACGGCATGGAGCAGATCAACCGATTTGCGCAGTGCCTGGAGGAACTGGACAGAAATAACGAACTGATAAAGTTCAAGGCTGTGGCCGGTCAGCTGGACATCAGAAGCCTGGACGATGCGCTTGCACTGGCAGAGCATCTGAGCGAATATGCCCTTGAGCCGGGGCTCCATTCTCTGGAGGAATTGGCGAGGGAGGATCTCTCCGTCATCGTGAACGATCCGGATCGTGACCTGCTGACGCGGCATCTGAACATGGAGGCCTACGGGGCAGACCTGTTGTGGCGAGATCAGGGGCTTTTCAGTGATTATGGCTATATCTGCCGCCCGGACGGACAGCCGCTGCAAGTACTGCGGCAAGGCGTGGACATGACCATGCAGTAAAATTTAACAACAATGGGGCCGCTTTCCGAAAAGGGATGGCGATCCCTCTTTTTGCGCCCTTTTCGGTGAACGGTCACCGGAAGGGAGTGCAAGAATGACGAAGGAAACCGTCGCCCTGTATCTGGAAAATGGATTTAAAGGGCGCAGAAATGTGATCAGCAGCCGGGAATTGGAGCGTGTGCTGGGCATCAGCGGGAACGAGCTGCGGCGGCGCATCAACCTTCTGCGGCGGGACACTGTACCCATCGCGGCAGACCAGCGGGGCTACTACTTCGCGGAAACGGCGGCGGAGGTCTATGATACCATCCGCGGCTTGCAGAAAATGCGCAGCGGACTGGACGCGGCTATCTCCGGGCTGGAGCGTGCGTTGGAGAAATTTGATGCGTGACAGCCTGGTAAAGCTCATGCCTTGGATGGGCGGTAAGGGACAGCTTATGTGGGCCATACAGATGCTCCTGCCTATCCACTATAAAACACTGGTGGATGTGTTTGGCGGCAGCGGTATCATCACGCTGAATACCGCCGTGCCGAAGGGGTGCCTGCAAATATATAACGACCTGAACCACGACCTGTATAACCTGCTTTTCTGCGTCAAGCACCGCCCTATGGCCCTGACGAAAGAACTGAGCTTTCTTCCGATCAATGCCCGCGACGAGTTTGATGTGCTGCGCAGACAGCTGCAGGGCGAGGACTTCACACAGCTGTATCTGGATGAGGAGCTGCAGCTGGCGGAGCAGATGTTCCCACCGCCGGAGGCGGAGGAGGTCAAGCGGCTGCTGCAAAGCCGTGCGGAGCTGTCGGATGTGCGCCGTGCCGCCGCTATCTACAAGCTGCAGCGATACAGCTATAACGGCAACGGCGACAGCTATGGTGTGAGCTCCTGCGATATACAGCGATTTTTTCGGGATATTTGGGAGTGTTCTCACCGCCTGAAGGATGTAGCGCTGGAGAATAAGGATTTCGAGAGCATCATCACCACCCATAATGATCCGCAGACCACGGTCTATTGTGACCCGCCCTATTATGAGGCGGAGCGTTACGCGGTGGAGTTTCCCCGCAGTGACCATCAACGGCTCCATGATGTGCTGGCGCAGCACAGGGGCTTCGCCATGGTGTCCTATAACAACTGCGACTATATTCGCAGGCTCTACGAGGACTTTTTCATTTATGAGGTGGAGCGTCCCAACAGCCAATCCAAGAAGAAAAATGACATATACCGGGAATACATCATGACCAACTATGACCCCCGTGTTTTTGCGTCGCAGATGACGATATTCGGCGATTACAGCAGCAATGGGAAGATATGCCGACTGGTGCATATCCCGGAACGACCTTTGAGAACTTGAGGAGGATCTAACATGAAGAACGAAATGACACTGGACAAGACCGGCCTGACCATCCCCGGCAGTGAGTTGGCAGAATGCGGCATGGCGGGCGTAGATCTGTCTGCCCAGATGACGCACAGCCTTCTGCTGCTTATGCCTCGTGAGATGACAGCGGTACAGACGGCAGACGCACTGGCCGGACTGTTTGACGCGGCATCGCAGCTTGTGTCTGCCCTGCTGGACGCCTGTCGTATGCCCTGCTGCAAGAACTGCGATTCGGACGTGAGGGAATTTGACCTCGATGCCGTGCCTGCACCGATCCGGAAGCTGCTGCTGGATAGCGGCTGCTGCCCGGCCCTGCTGGAATGCTATCTGGAGGAGGGAGATGTGGTCTATGCTGCCGAATGAGGCAATGTACCCCTACACGGCGAAGGAGGCAAGGGACAGGGGCGAGCTGGAGGTGTGGCGTGCCAATTTTCGCACCAACTGTGCCTGTGCCGGGGCGATAGAACTGGCGATCCATCGGGACTTCGACGGGATGCATCTCAAGGCCGGCTGCGCCAAAAGTGTCATTGACCAGTACGGCTATAGGCGTGTAGGGTATGTGCTGGCCAACACCTTGCAGCTGCACGCCTATGACGGACGCTACCATGAGACCAATAAGAGATGGAGCAGAACCATCTTCGTGCCCGAGGACGGCGGACACCGGCATACCTTCCTCATTGGCAGCCATCCCGCTGTGCTGGACGGCTTCGTCAGCGACTACCGAGCAGAGCTGGCAAGGCTGCATCTGTTCGGTGCGGAGCATTGCGAACCAAATTCCGGAGAACAGGATTTCACCGGTCGCGTGCTGGTGCTGTCACCGGACACGCTGCGGGAATCCTGCTGGCAGCCGGAGAACCAGCTGTGGCTGGCCTTCAGCGGCTTTGGCTGTCGCCCCCATGTCCGTGGCCACTCGGTGCTCTGCACCTGCCTGGGCGACGGCGAGACAACGAGATGGAATCGCTCTGAGTTCCTGGGCATCATCCGCGATGAGTGTCTCCCTGATTGGGCGGCAGAGAAGCTGGCCGAGCTGCGGCAGAACCAGGACGCGCCCACCATGGGCAAAATGACGATGTGAAGGAGGAAGCTATGAGATATGTGAAACGTGTAGTGCTGGTCTGCGGCGCAGCGGCACTGCTCTGCTGGCTGTTTTCCGTGGCGGCTTACGCCACCGGCAGCGGCGATGTTGCCGGTGCGGTGGAAAGTACATGGGCGGCGGCATCAGGGCAGATCAAGACCGTTGTCAACAATGTGGTATTTCCTGCCATTGATATGATCCTCGCCATTTTCTTCTTTGTGAAGCTGGGTACCGCCTACTTCGACTATCGAAAGACGAGTCAGTTTGAATGGACTGCACCGGCTATTCTGTTCGCGTGTCTGGTTTTTACCCTGACCGCACCGCTGTACATCTGGGACATCGTGGGTGTGTGACTGTGCCTGTGTTCAATTTTCGGTTGGCTTTTTGCAGAAAGCGTGGTAAAATAACATGGAAATGACAGAGAAAAGAGGTGGCACGATGCAGTATACGCTGATGCACAAGAATATCGCGGTTGCCGATATGGAGCTGGATGAGGCGACAAGCTCTATCCAGCGTATCGATGCGGTGTACCGTCCGGAGCATCTTCCGGTGGCTACGGCATCAAAAAGGGACGGCGTGGATCGTGCCGCGCTGAATGCATGGTGGATCGACCGCTGCATCCCCGCCAGCCGCTCCGGTGTGCGAAAGGCACTGGAAACGCTGGAGCTGCCAAATACGCAGGTGCTGCTGACGCGCTGCTTCGGTTTGAGCCTTTCAGATCAGTACTGGGTCAGACCCCATGGCAGCGACCTCCGGTGGGAGCGCATCAACTTCTTCGAAAATCCCTTCTCGGAGGATATCGGTGATGTGCTCTTAGGCAAAGCCAAAGAAACGGTAGGTTTTGATTTCAGCTCCCCGGATAATACGTCTGATGGCTACCTGAAAAAACGGTGGAAGATCATAGACGGAAAACGGTGCCTGCTGAAGACAGGAAGTAATCCCTTCATGCAGCAGCCGTTCAATGAGGTGATCGCATCACTGGTGGCGGAGAAACTGGGTATCTCCCACGTGCCCTATACGCTGCTGTGGGATGATGACACGCCATACAGTGTCTGTGAGGATTTCGTTACGCCGGACACGGAGCTTGTCAGCGCGTGGCGCGTGATGCAGTCCATGAGAAAAGACAACAACACATCGGTCTACCGCCACTATCTGAACTGCTGCGAGGCGTTGGGTGTGGAGGGTATGGAACACGCGGTGGATCAGATGATCGTGCTGGACTACCTTATCGCCAACGAGGACAGGCATCAGAACAACTTCGGACTACTCCGCAGTGCAGATACACTGGAATGGTTGGGCGCCGCACCTATCTTCGATAGCGGCTCCTCCTTGGGGTACGATAAGCTGACACCCCAGATCCTCTCCGCCCGTGCCATTGAGTGTAAACCATTCAAAAAGACGCACCATGAACAGCTCAAGCTGGTGACCTCCTTCGGCTGGATCGACTTTGATAGGCTGAGGGGCGTTGAGCAGGATATCCGGGACATCTTGGATCAGGCCGGTGAGTATGTGGACGAGAGCCGTAAGGCTGCGATCATCTCTGCGTTTTCCTCCCGGCTTGGACAGCTGATGGTCTTGGCGAAGGTGCAGCGGCAGGAGGATGACGTGGCACAGGATGTGGAACAGGACAGGGCGCAGGACTACGGCTTTAAGATGGAACTGTGACCTGCAGCATAATACGATAACAGGAAGCACTCTGCTGACGGCAGAGTGCTTCCTGCGTTTATGGAGGTGAGAGCTTATTTTTATTTGGGACTTTGTAGCCGATACAGTGCTGGGTCAGATCGTGGACTGGTTCTACGGTCAGATCGTGGGCTTTCTCGGCAATTTCTTTTCAGAGATGGGAAACATGGGCGCCGAGCTCTTTGCCATGAGCTGGGTACAGAGCGTGGTGTTGTTTTTCTCCTATCTGGGCTGGGCCCTGTTTGCCATAGGGCTGGTGGTAGCCTGCTTCGAGTGCGGCGTGGAATATTCCGGTGGCCACGGCAATGTTAAGGAAACGGCTTTGAATGCCATGAAAGGTTTTCTGGCGGTATCCCTTTTTTCGCAGGTGCCGGTGCGTTTGTATGAGCTGGCGGTATCGCTGCAGGCCGACCTGACGGCAGGCATCACCGGCTTTGGGACAACCAGCATCGGAGACGCGGCAAAAGCGGCGCTGGAGGATTTCAACGCCGTGGAGAGTCTGACATCTTCCGGGCAAATCATTTTGCGGGGCTTTGGCCCGGTGACCAGCGGACTTATGGTCATCTTCTGCCTTGCGCTGATGGCCTATGCGGTCATTAAGGTCTTCTTCGCCAACCTTAAGCGCGGCGGCATTTTGATCATTCAGATCGCGGTGGGCAGTCTGTATATGTTCTCTGTACCGCGCGGCTATGGCGACGGATTCATACAGTGGTGCAAGCAGGTCGTGGGGCTGTGTCTCACGGCTTTTTTGCAGGCCACCATCCTCGTAGCTGGCTTGATGGTGTTTAAGGATCACGCGCTGCTGGGCCTGGGACTCATGCTATCTGCCGGTGAGATCCCTCGTATCGCCGGTGCGTTCGGGCTGGATACCACCACGCGGGCCAATATCTCCTCGGCGGTCTACACGGCACAGAGCGCGGTCAGTATGGCGCGGACGGTTGTGGCCGCAGCAAAATGAGAGTTATCACCATGGGAAGTCTTTTCGATGGAATAGGAGGCTTCCCTCTGGCGGCCATCCATAACGGCGTTGTGCCCCTGTGGGCCAGCGAGATCGAGGCTTTCCCCATCCGCGTCACACGGGAACGCCTGCCGGGGATGCTGCACTACGGGGATATCACGAAGCTGCGTGGGGACGAGCTGCCGCCCGTGGACATTATCTGCGGCGGCAGCCCCTGTCAGGATTATGCCGAGGAAATAGTTATTCCGAAGTAATCGCTGCAAACCCTGTAGTACAAGGCGTTACCAGCAAAAACTTCGGAATAACATAATCGGCATATATAGAACAATAGGATTAGAGCAGACCAGATAACTTCAAAATCATTTCCTCGTTATCAGCCCAAATCTCATTCGGTACGGGCTTGGTTCCGCGGACAGCATCAGCTTTCTGAATTGCGGCACGTTTCATCTCGGTATCCGCATAAGCATAGATCATTGTTGTCTCAACCTGTGCATGGCCAAGATATTGGGAAAGAAGTACCATGGGCATCCCGGATTGGTATAAGTGCATTGCCCGTGTGTGCCGCATCATGTGCGGATGAATGTGTTCCGGGACTTCCGGGCAAACACTCTTTGCCATTCTTCCATATTTTGCAAAGAACGCGGCTACCGTATCGGGAGACATTTTTTGCTGTGTCCCATGAATCACCGTGAAGAAAAGTGGTGCTTCACTGTGGCAATCTGTGTTCGGATGAAACTTGCGCAGATATTGCTTGCAATGCTGAACCGTTTTACTGAGCAGTGGGACTGTGCGGATTTTGCGCCCTTTTCCGTGCAGATACGCAATCGGGTGTTTTGCGTCAAGGCGCAGATCGCAAACTTTCATATTGAGAAGTTCACTGCACCGGGCTGCGGTATCATACATGAGGACCATGAACACAAGATTCCGCTGGTCTTTCTGTCTGGAAGGATCGGGCTGTTGAAGCAGTGCAATCAACGCCGGTTCGGTCAGGAATTCAACAATCCGCCCATGAGATTCCTTGGAGGGAATATTGCAGGCAGAAAGATACAGCGCTGTATGCGTACAGTCAATCTGCCCGGCAAACTCCAGGAAAGAACGTAGCGCCATCAAGCGTTGGTTTCTGGTACTGGCGCTACATTTCCGCACGTTTTCCAACCATGTCAGGAAACCAAGAATCGCATCCCGGTCAATACGGGAAAAGGTCAATTCTACGGTTGCAACGCCCTCCCAATCCCGCATATAGGACACAAAAAGGTTCAATGTCTGTTTATAGGATAGAATTGTATTTTCGCTGAGGCAGCGTTGCTTGGGAAGATAGTCCAGCAGGAAGCGACGAACTGCGTCAAAAAAATCATTCATTGCTTCCCACCTCCGGCAAGAGTGCCTCAGCCGAAGAAAATGCAAAGCCGGACATTTCTTCCAGCAAACCGGGAACCAGATGAATATAATAATAGGTATCCGAGAGCTGCGCATGTCCCATGTACGTGCTCAGATACGGAAGCATGGCATTCAAATCCTTGCCCTCACGCATCCAATGGTACAGACGGTGGGTTGCAAAAGTGTGGCGAAAATCATAAAGGCGTGGGGAACGACGCCCAGTTCTGTCAATATCGGCTTTTCTTAAAGTCTGACGAAAAGTCTTTTCCAATCCACGTTTCCCATAATAGCCGCCCTCAGTGTTGGGAAAGAAGGGCTCACGATCCGGCATAACAGCGGAGATAACAGCATTACAATTCGAGAGCATTTCCACCACATCATCTGCCATCATGACTATGCGGCTTCTGTGCTGCTTGCTCTCCATAATATTCAGACGCCCTTTGTCCAGATCTACGTCTCTAACGCGCAACCGCCTGACCTCTGCCGGACGCAAGCCGCAGCAATACAGCAGTTTCACCATGGCAGGAATCACAAAATGCCGTACTGGAAAGCTCCCGCGCGGTGTTAAGTGGTCAAGGATGTTCCAAATCGCCAAAATTTCTGCCTCTGTGTAGATGTACGGAGCATACGGCGCATCTTTCCTGGCAATGTCTGGCGGCAGAATGTAAGCAGCTTCGCCGTTGCGGTTTAAGTATCTGGCAAACTCACGCACCGGCATCATACGGTTGCGGAAAGTATTGTTGCCTTCTGTGCCCTTTTTCATGGCCCAAGCCAAGCAGAGCTCCTTAGTCAGTAAATTTTCTTCTGGAAAATACGTCAGGCAAAAGCGGTCAAAGTCTCGCAGGAGACGAGAGGACTCCAGATAACTAAACCCCAGCGCGTTTTTCTGAGCAATGAAATTCTCAATCTGGGCTGCGAAGTGGCTCTCGAAGGTGTACACCATTTCAGTTCCCCGCCTTTCCATGGGAGATCAAGGGCAACGCACACTGCTTTAACCCCTGTTCATCAATGGACAGGTACGGCTTTGTAGAATCAATATGAGTCTGTCCCAACATCTGCTGAATCAACTCAATTGGCACTTTGCTCTGAAGCAAACTTGTAGCAAAGGTGCGCCGGAAACTGTGGAATCCGCGATACCCGGAATGAATTCCTGCGCCCTTCATGTATTTGGAGACAACTGCACTTCCGGTTCGACTTTTCAAAGCACGGACAGCGCCGACGTGACAGAGGAAAATTTGCGGTAGTGAACTTTTGGGGCGCCCATTTAGCAAGTAATCTGCTATAGCGTTGCCTGCTTCCGGTTCAAGAGGAATTACGATTGGTTGTCCTGTTTTGTGCTGAACAACACGAATTTCCCTCGTTCTCCAATTGATACTGTCAAATGTGAGCCGTATGATGTCACAGGATCGCAAGCCGCTTTGCACAGCCAAAACCATCATAGCATAGTCTCTTTTCCCGACCGCAGATGTGGTATCTGGCTGAGAAAGTAGACGTTCCAATTCATCATCGGAAAATCCTTCACGAAAGTTCTTCCGAGGGCAAACAAATTCCGGGAGTGTTTTGCAAAAATTATACGCAGTGATTCCGGTCTCATATAAAAATCGCAGAAAGGTCCGAATGCCAAAAAGAGCAGATCTCATTCCACCAGTGTATCGTCCAAGCATTCTTGTAACGCATGTGGCAATATCCATCATTGCGACAGTTTCAATGGAGACTATTCCATGGTCCTCTAATTCAAGCAAAAATACACGAGCCACACTTGTAACTGTGCTAACGGAACTTTCAGCCCAGTTGCTCTGCGTTGTGACATGCGCACTGAATTTATCCAGAATCGCTTTGTGCTGAGGAATAACTTCGCGCCGTCCCCAATTAGGAATCCTTTCCAGCGTGATTTTCCCTGTCAGGCGGAACTCCTGGAGCATCGCCGCCGCTTTGCGCAAATTCTGATAAGTAGTTCTGCCAACCTCCCCTTGCTCATATTGCAGTCTTCGCTCATCTGTAAGCTGGGATATAAGTTTGTCTGAGTAACTTTCTGTACCAGAATCATAGTGCTTTTTCAAAATGACGGCTAATCCCTCTTCCGTGTAATGGCGAACCGTACTTTCCGAAAGACCAAGTTGTTCCATACGCTTGTTGACCATCCAGACAAGCACATAAATATTTTCCGATTCGGCAAACTGTTTCGCCGTCGGTGCGTCGTGTTGGATGATTTGCTTTGGACGATTCCATACAGGGTCCCATGGCCGAAGGTCAGGCAAATCAATAGAATTCATTGCAGCACATTGTTTCAGAAGCTCACAACTCCTGCGGACAAGTCCCCATTTCCATTGTGAGATATCTCCTTGGTCCAAAAGCGCACGTTGCTCCAGCAAAAAATTATCGAGCATTTCTGCTGTAGCATATAGTATGCTTTTTGCGTGAAAATGTCGAAGTATGCTGCCAAAACCTGTATGGGTATAGTCGTATATGCTTCCATCACTCATCCCCGCATTAGTTAACAACTCCAGGGCACGCTGTGCAGTTGCGTCTAATTCAATCAGTTCCATAGGCCCTCCTTATATTTTGTGGTGTCAGACGGTTGTCTGCATGTCCACATTATACAAAATGAGGCCCGCTTTGTTATTCCGAAGTTTTTGCGGAGAATCCTTGTTTTACAAGACTCTATGCAATGACTTCGGAATAACTATTTCCTCGGCATAATCCTGATTATTCCGAATTCGGAATAATCAGGACTTGTCCGTGGCTGGAGCGAGGGCGGGGCTTGCCGGTGAGCGTTCCGGTCTATTTATGGAACAAATCAGGATCATAAAGGAGATGCGAGATGCAGATGTTTTACGAGGACGAACAGGTATCCATGTTCGCCCCCGATTCATGTGCTGGGAAAATGTTCCTTATGCACTTCAACACATAAGGGACGTTATGAACAGAAATCAATTATGTATAGCACCTCCATAAAAAGCAGTGAAACAGAGCATTTTACTCTGTTTCACTGTGCATAATATTTTGGAGTTTTAGCCAAGCGAGGACAGCCATTCAATCAACTCAGCATCCTGTTCCCACTGAGATGCTTTCGGTAGATCAAGATGGGCTGTAGCCTTCTCCAAAGCAGCTCGCTTGGCTTCATTGTCTGCTCTGGCATAGACCTCAGTGGTAGAGATGTCGGCGTGTCCCAGATAATCTTTAATAAAGACCGGATTAACATTGGCCTGTACCATATGCATGGCTTTCGTATGGCGAAAAATATGAGGCGAGATTTTGGTAGGCATCCCAGAGGCAGTTTCCCGTGCCATATCTGCATATTTCTGGACGATGTATGTAATTCCAGAACGGGTCAGTTTGTGTCTGCTTCCATTCCAAAACAGGGGCATATCTGGGTTTCGTCGCAAATCAATGTGGTTTTCCTCAAGGTAACTACGTAACAATTCAGTAGTCGGTTTCATGAGAGGCACTGTACGAATCTTCCCGCCTTTTCCATGCAGAGTAATAACTGCTGGGAAATCTAATCGCACATCCCGCATACAAATATCCGCAAGTTCACTAACACGAGCTGCTGTATCATACAAAACAGTTAGCAAGACAAGATGCCTCCGTCCTTTAGGAGTAGAGATATCCGGCATAGACAATAAATGTTTCAAATTTTCTGGCGTTAAGTACTGCGCGGGCGGGTCGGGAGATACCATGCTTGGAATTTTGAGGATTAAAATGCACTGCTCCATATACGTCGGTTCTTCGGTCATAACATAATCAAAGAAAGCGTGAATGGCGCAAAGGCGCTGGTTGTAAGTAGATGGGGAAGAACCTCTGGTATTAGTCAGCCACAGAAGGAAGTCCTCTATACACTTTTTGTCCAACTTGGCCAGATTCAGCTTTGCAATATTAAAGCCTTTCTCGTCTCTGCAAAAAATCAGGAGGAGTTTAAACGTATCCCGGTAGGAACGAATTGTATTGCTGCTCAGATTTCTCTGGACGGGCAGATAGTGTGTAAGGTACTGCGTCAAAAATTTGGAGAAGTCAGATGCTTTCATTGGACACCTCCATCTGGGGAATGAGACCACCAAATTGCACTTCTAATTTGGCAACAATATCTGGGTACATTTGCGCCGTCAATTGAAGATATTTTTGCGTGCCGGTCAGTCCATTATGTCCAAGATACCGTGAAAGTACGGGTAGCGCAGCGGTAAGATCTTCACCCGAAAGGACCCAGTTGTTAAGACAGTGTACCGCAAATGTGTGGCGGATATCATGAGGCCGAGGGCCTTTTCCTGAACCATTGTAAGGAATACCCGCCGTTCTGAGGAGCTGGCGAAATTGAGCTTGCAGCCAACTGTTCCCGTATCTTCCGCCGTTGCTGCGTGGGTTCAAACTTGGAAAAAGCAAGGAATCTGTAGATTTTGGAGGGGACATTTCCAGATATTGAGTCAAGGATTCTGCAACTGTATCAGAGAATGGCACCAAGCGGTTTTTGTGAAATTTCGTATCCAAAATGGTAAACACATTTTCTTTGAGGTTTACATCGCACATGCGCAGTTTAAGCAATTCAGAAGTACGCAATCCGCAGTTGAATAAGATTCGGAACATAACAGGAATCTGGTATTTTCGTGCAGGGTTCTGCTCCGTAAATGGCACATGATCCGCTGCAGTCAGCATCCGCTCAATCTCGTCGTCCGTAAAAATATAGGCTCTAAAATTGCGGTTTTCTTTCGGGAGAGATTTAGGAGGGATCTTATATGCTGTATAGCCTTTGCGGATCACAAAATCGAGAAATCCATTGATTGCGCTGACATCTCTGAGGATGGTATTGGTTTGCAGGTTCCGTCTGTTTCCAATATGGTCTAAAACATATTCTTTTGTAAACGAAATCTCTCCATCATCGGGCTCAGCAAAGTCCTGGAGGAAGCGCCGGATACAACCCTCATCCGTTTTCAGGCTGAACCCAAGAGCATGACGTTCCGCCATATACTGCTCCAACAACATTTTTGAAGTCATATCAATTCCCTCCGTTCTCCATAAGACAATGCACATTTCCGCAAGGCCGGAAGGTCTACTTTGGTATATACGGAGGTCGTTTTTGGGCTGTTGTGCCCAAGGATGTTGGAGATCGTCATAAGCGGTGTACCATCATACAAGAGGCTGCTTGCCAGAGTATGACGCAGTGAATGGGCTGCTTTGCGCTTCTTTACTGTCATATCTGCATATTTCATATATCGCTTGAGGTTTTCGGAAAGAGTTGTGCTGGACTGGAATTCTCCGTAAGGATGGATATGGCGGATAAACACATTATCACAGTCAGAATCCAACCGCCCATTTTTCAGATAGTCAATGATGGCATCTCCAATTACAGGGAGCAGAGGCAGTGTATTGACCTTTTGCGTTTTTTGCTGTGTATAGGTGATCAGTTTCTGGTGCCAGTCCAGATTTTTGAATTTCAATGCACAGATGTCTCCAGCCCTCATGCCCAGCAGAATAGCAAGCAGAAGCATCGCGTAATCTCTTTTTCCAATCGCATTGCTGCGGTCAATAACGGACAATAATTGTCGTACTTCCTCTGGGGCCCACGTTTCGGGGATATTTTCTTCAACGTAGATCTTTGGCCTTGGAACACTTGAAGATAAGTCATCGTCCAATATCCCATTTTCATGGAGATAGCGGAAGAAATCACGTAAAACGCTGCTGAATACATGGATAGTTGCACGATGGTAGCGGCACAGGGTGGTCATGAAGTCCGAAATTTCTGCAGCGGTTAAATCTGAAAGTTCTATTCCGCACCCATCCAGAAAGCAAAAAAATTGCCGTATCTTTGTCCGCTTGACACGGATAGTACCATCAGAACTATTATTTCTGTGGCACCATGCAAGGTATTCTTCCAGTAAATCGACATATTGCCGTGGCACTGTGTAGTCATGGTGGCTGTATCGCAGTGCATACCCAAATTGAAAGATGTCATCCAAAAAACGAATCGAACAGCGTGTGTCCAGTTGTTGCTTGGTCAGTTTTGCGGTGGAGTTACCGATGTCCAAACCATAACAGTGTTGGAAGTATTGTGGTCCGGTTTCTGCGTCATAAGCGGTAATCTCGTTTTCTCTGCAATAATTGGAGAAGCTACGGAACTCCTTGCTATGCCGACTGAGGGTTGACGATTTGAAGTCCAGACGGATCAACTCCATATTTGCTGCGCTCATCAAGTCAGGGATTGGAACTGTCTTTCTGCTGTGCATAGTTTGCCTCCTTTATATTGTGATGCTCACAGTATAAAGGGAAATTATGCACAGCATCTTTTTAATTCTCAAAGAAATTTCAATATTTTGGAAGGAGGTCTTTTCATAATTGCTTACAACTCATAATGTCCCCGGCGCATTCTCCAGCGGGCAGCAAAAGGGAGATGACTTCCGGGTCGTTCTGGAGGAAACACTCGGAATTGGTGTATCAGGAATTCATGTTCCTGAAAATCACCCTTGGGGATGGCGATATTCTGGGGCAGCCATATTGGGAGATTTTGTCTCCCTATGTTGGCGAGTCCTCGACGCTCAATACTGGGGTGTGCCCCAGAGTCGTAAGAGGATCTTCCTTGTGGCAGATCTTGGAGCCCCATCCTCAGCGCAAATACTATTTGAGCCGGAAAGCCTGCCTGGGCATTCTCCGTAGAGCACGGAAGCGCGGGAAGGAGTTGCCTGCAACGCTGAAATTGGCGTTGGAAATGCAGAGCGGCCTGCGGATGATCGATTTGGTGATATTGGCGCAGATGGGGCTTATCAAGGCGTACCATATCAACCAGAGGAACGAGGGTATCGATCTGGGCGATACGGCGGGGGCGCTGATGGCGACCTCCAATTTGCAGATGCAGACATTCGTGGCCGGCACATCGGTGGCTTTTGCGGCAAACCAGCGGGATGAAGTCCGTGATCTGGGCGATAAAGCCGGCGCGTTGGGTGCGCAGCCGGGGATGAAGCAGCAGACGTTTGTCGCCGGCTTCTCCGCTGGTGCAGGAGCCAGTGCGGGCGGCATCGGTTACCGCGAGGGCGTCGCACCGACACTGAAGGCCGGCGGCAGCGGAAACAGTATGCCAACCGTCCTGTGCATCAACGATCAGGGCGGCGAGCGCATGGACGTGACGGTAGATAAAACCGCCACGCTTCGGGCGCAGATGGACAACCACCAGCCGCTGATATTTGAGAGCCACGGTATGGACGCTCGCTATCGACAGATGGGCAGTGTGGCTCCGGCCATGTCGGCACGCTGCGGCACCGGCGGTAACAATGTACCGCTTGTGGGGGAGCAGGTTTACTGCCTTGCGGGGAATACGATAGACCGCGAGCCGGAGAACGGCGGCAATGGCATCGGGTATCAGGAGAATGTGGCCTACACACTGACCGGCTTTGACCGGCACGCGGTATTCCGCCGCCAGCGTGTGGATGCATTTACCACCGACGAGATCGCCGGTACCCAGAGCGCCCGGCAGAGCAAGGACGCCACTGACCTGATACTCCATACCTGCGAACTGATGGGCGACAAGGATCTGCCCATTCTGCTCATCCGCCGCCTTACGCCGTTGGAATGTGAGAGGCTGCAGGGCTTTCCGGATGGCTGGACAGATATCCCCGGCGCATCTGACAGCGCACGATATAAGGCGCTGGGCAACAGCGTGGCCATCCCCTGCGTGGATTTCGTGATGAAGTGTATGGCGGACGCCATACGGGGAAGCGATTAAACATAACTTGTCCATTGTGCTTCGTTTGCGCCTGCTTCTTCGTTGTACTTGTCAATAGCTTTCCCATTGCGCTTCGGTTATGCTTTGCTTGCCTCGGAGGGAGGCGGAAAGGAGCACACCATGGAGGAAAAGAAAAACCTCTGCGCGCCCATTCCGCTGTCGCTGCACCAGCGGCTGCGTGCGGAGCAGGAGCAGCGTGGACAGACGCTGGCAGACTACATCACGGATATACTCAACGAACACTTTGAAGGAGGAGCAAAAAACATGGGCAATACCAATCGCACCATCGCCTTTCAGGTACCGGAGGAGCTCTTTGACCGCCTGAAGGATTACCTTGCCAAGCACGGCTTGAAGCAGAAGGACTTCATTCTCGGTCTCATCGAGCGGGAGCTGAACGACGCAGTGGATGCGGAATAACAACATACAGAGCCGCAGGCGTGTGCCTGCGGCCTTACTTTTGGAGGAGAACTATGTACCTATACCCTGAAAATCTGACGGCTCGCCCGATGCTGTGGCTGTGGACACTGCGGGACGTGGCGTTCATCGGCATTGGCCTGCTGCTGTCGGTATTGGCACTGACACAGGCCAGCACCGTGATCCCATTGGTGGTCACAGCGGCACTGGCCTTTCTCTGCATTCGGCACGGCGGCGTCAGCATGCTGGACTTTCTGCGCTACGCCGCAGCGTTCTTCTTTTTCGGGCAGCAATACTACGAATGGAGGGAACGAGTATGAGAAAGAAGAAGTCTACGCAGCAGCTGGTGGGCATTGAGAGCGTGACGGACAGCAGCGTGCTGACGGCAGGCGGTGAGTTGGCCTTTTACCTTGTGCAGCCTACTAACCTGAACGTGCTGCCGGAGTCGGGTGTCCGCACGAGGGTGACAGCGCTGCTGAATGTGCTGAAGACCTCGGCAGAGATGGAGCTGCTGGCGTTAGACTCTAAGGAGTCCTATCAGGATAACCGTCTCTATTATCGGCGCAGGGCAGAGGAGGAAGGCAATCCCGCTATCCGCACTCTGCTGGCGCAGGACCGGCGGCATCTGGACGATGTGCAGACCATGATGGCATCATCCAGACAATTCTGCTTTGTCCTGCGGCGGAGAATGACAGACGGCGCGATCAATCTCGCAACAGTGGAACAGCGGCTGCGGGACAGTGGCTTTACCGTTCGCCGAGTGGAGGGAGCGGAACTATTGGAGCTGCTTGCGATTTATTTTGAACAGGACGCCACCCACGAGGCGTTTGACCTCATAGACGGTGCGCATTGGCTGACGGCGGAAATGGAGGAAGAAAATGCGGATTTTGAAAGTTGAACCGGGCAAAGCACCCTATGTAAAGGATATGAAGGATGGGTTGGAGGCGATTCAGCAGGAGGTGCAGGGACTATTCCAGCCGGTATATGTGGAGGATGGCGTGATCCTCTGCTGCAATGAAGAGGGAAAGCTCAATGGCATGAAGCCCAATCGGTGGCTCGAGGATGATATTATCTGCGGGCCGTTTTTCCTGGTGGGGGATGACCACGAGGGCGGCTTCTGCTCCCTGACAGACGAGCAGTTGGATCGGTACACGCAGCGATTTCGGGAGCCGGAGCAGTTTACCGGCCACGAACCGGAGCTGGAGCCGCGCATGGAATTTTTCTGCTGGTGAGGTGGATGGAATGAAAAACCCGTTTCACAAAAAAGAGATCTCACCGCAGGAGGCATTTATCCGCTCCTTTCTGGATTGCATCGCGCCGGGCGTGGTGAAGTTCGAGGTGGATCACTACATCTTCGGCAACACCTACCGCTGTGTATGGGCACTGCGTGAATACCCGGCCAGCACCGAGTCGCAGGCCATCCTGCGGCACTTGGGCGAGAAAAGCGGCGTGACGCTGCGGATATATTGCCGGCAGGTGTCCCCCGGCGAGGAGGACAGGATCATCGACAATGCCAACAAGAAGAACAAGCTGGACGGCGCAGATCCTAACAAGCTGCGGCAGGCAGTGGAGGCCGAGAGCAACCTGCGGGATGTGGCGGAGCTGGTGCATAAGATGCACCGAGAGCATGAGCCGCTGCTCCACTGTGCCGTGTATCTGGAGATGACGGCGGACAGCATGGAGTACCTGCGGCAGCTTCAGACCGATGTGCTGACGGAGTTGGTGCGCTGTAAGCTGAATGTGGACAAGCTGCTCCTGCGGCAGAAGCAGGGCTTTTACTGCGTCAGTCCCGTAGGCTATAACGCCCTTGGCCGGGAGTTCGAACGCGTACTGCCCGCTGGCAGCGTGGCCAATCTGTACCCGTTCAACTACTCCGGCAAGACAGATCCCAACGGCTTTTATATTGGCAAGGATAAATATGGAAGCAACATCGCAGTGGATTTCGACCGCCGCGACAGCGACAAGACCTCTGCCAATATCCTCATCCTCGGCAACAGTGGACAGGGCAAGAGCTATCTCATGAAGCTGCTCATCTGCAACCTGCTGGAGGCGGGTAAGTCCGTGGTCTCACTGGACGCGGAGCATGAGCTGGAGGAGCTTTGTGGTAAGCTGGGTGGCTGCTTTATCGACCTGATGGCCGGCGAGAAGCGCATCAATGTGCTGGAGGTGCGGTGCTGGAATGAGGACACAGAGGCGGACGAGTCCGCGCCGGAGGCTTTCCGCAAGTCCACGCTGCTGGCGCGGCACATCTCTTTCCTGAAGGACTTCTTCCGCGCCTACAAGGACTTTTCCGACCCGCAGCTGGATACCATTGAGATCATGCTGTCCAAGCTGTACCGCAAGTGGGGCATCTCGGAAGAAACGGACTTCCGTCAGCTCAAGCCGGAGGACTATCCCATCTTGTCCGACCTGTACGCGCTCATCAATGACGAATTGGTGAATTACAGGAAAGGCAGCCTGTATACGCGGGAACTGCTGCAGGAGGTGTTGCTGGGACTGCACTCCCTGTGCGTGGGCGCGGACGCACCATTCTTCAACGGGCACACCAACATCTCGGATGACAGGTTTTTGGTGTTCGGCGTAGGCGGTGTGCTGACGGCAGCCAGGAGCCTGCGGAACGCTCTGCTGTTCAACGTGCTGGCGTATATGTCGGACAGGCTTCTGACGGCGGGCAATACGGTGGCGGCGCTGGACGAGCTGTATCTATGGCTGTCCAATCCCATCGCTATCGAGTATATCCGCAACTGCCTGAAGCGCGTGCGGAAGCGGGACTCCGCCCTGATGATGGCCTCGCAGAACTTGGAGGACTTCGACCAGGAGGGTGTGCGGGAGATGACAAAGCCGCTGTTTGCTATCCCGCCTCACCAGTTTCTATTCAACCCTGGCTCCATCGGCAAACGGTTCTACATGGATATGCTGCAGCTGGACGAGGCGGAGTTTGAGCTCATCCAGCACGCACGCCGCGGCGAGTGCCTGTTCAAGTGCGGCATGGAACGGTATCATCTGGAGGTGAAAGCGCCGCCCCACAAGGCCGCACTGTTTGGCACGGCTGGAGGGCGGTGAGAAGATATGTCCTTTGAGAGAGATACCGACTATACCGCGTCCATCCTCGAGATAGGGTCGGGGCAATTCATCACGGAGGGTGCAGATGGCCGCTTATGTCTTGGAGACAAGGAAGCGCGGCTACTACTCTACGATGAGACCGATGCAGAGAACACACTGCTTATGCTAAATGAGGAACGTGATGGGTGTTATGCGCTGGTGGATGAAATGTCTCTGGAATACGAAAATGGTGAAGCGGTAAATGAGAGGCCAGACGAAGGACTGACAATGTAGGCCAGTTGCCCTTGCTAAGATTGCGGATATCCATCATAGGTGAGTTCGTCGGAGAATTTCTTGAAGTCAAAATCCGGTTTGTGCATGCCGCGCTCAAACATGAGGACAATGACACGCCGGACGATTTCTCTTAATTCAAATAACTGTTCATCCTTTACCCGTTTGCCTTCGTGAACATATTTTGAACGCATATCATAAAGCTTTTTCATGCGAGCGAAAAGGCTTCGCGCTTCCTCCCTATCAGTAGACAAAAACATTCCGGCGCCCCGGCTAATCCTATATGACAGTTCGTTATTCCCGCCAAAGAGCATCTCTAAAACAACCGAAAGCATGACAAAGGAGAGATTGGCATCGTCAGTTAAGTATGAGCTTAAATAAAGCTGCTTCATCTGGCGAAATTTTGCATTATGATGCCCAGAATGGAAGAGATCTCTATGCTCATTGAGCCATGCATTGAAGTTAGAGCGAGCATCGTCAGTAATTTCGTATGGCTTCTCTGGCCAGTAAGTTCCGTGTTGCCACAAGAAGGTTTCCCCCCTTCCACCATGTTGGATTTTACCATCCTTGAAGCGATATGATAGAGAGTAACAAGAAAAGATGTCAGATGATTGATATAATTTCAAGGCTTCCAAAATGGTATAATCTGACGCAATAGTATCTCTGAATCCCTCAACTTCAACAGATTCTAACACGATGACAGAGTCGTCTTCGGCATCAGAGAGTGGCGTCGTACGGTATTTAAAAGCTTCCCTACAAAAGACCCATTCTCCCTTTACACCATAAACGCTTAAAACCATAGCGTATAGTTCGGAGTATGGAATGGAGATAATACGGCAATTATTAACCGCCAATCCAACTAAGCTTTTAGTGGCGTTTGCAAGAAGGTCTAAAACGACACGATTGCCACTTTGGTTGATGACATATTCCATTTCTTGCGCTCCTCGTTTTTATACTAATTGTTCTGTTGCCGTACCGTCATTATACAGCAACAGAACAATCTCGTAAATAGTTCAAAGGAGGTTGGAGTGAATATACAACTATTTCGCATGGCGGCAGCCGTGCTGACCAATGAGGATGGCCGAAAGACCATCGGTTGGGTATTGGCCTTGCTCTTGTCGCCGTTGATCCTGCTGGTGGTGTTCCTGTGCTGCTTCGGCGATGGCGCGTCCCAGCACAACAACGCCGTGGTATCCGCAGCGTTCTATGGCGCGGAATTGTCGAGCCAGGTTCCTGCGGAATACCGAGCGCACATCACGGAGATGCAGGAGGCATTCTCGCTTTTGGATTCGGCGACAGTCTATGTCAATCAGAAAGCCGAGGAAGGCAGCCTTGACCCGGTACAGGTCAAGGCTGTTTTCTTTGCCCTCTGCTTCGGCGACAACGCGCCGACCCGTGCTGCCGCAGACCGCTTCGTGGACTGTTTTTATAAAACGGAAACACGGACGCGCATGGTAACGGTGGTACAGGAGGACGGCACGGAGGAACTGGTGGAGGAAACATACGAGGTGACCGTACCTCTTCCGATGGCAGAAGTCTACGAAAAGCTCTCTACATGGCGCGGCAGCGTGGTGACTGACGAGGAGCGTTCCAATGCTGTGGATATCTACGCCATGGTCATGGGCAGTATGGGCGGCGATACCTTCAACGGCACGTATGAGCCGGGCGGCAGTGTGCCGATCGAATTGGACGCATCCATGCTCACCGACCCGACTACGAAGAATGCCGCCGACCTTGTAGTCTACGTCACCAACGCATGGTACTCCGGCTGGGGTTATGTGTGGGGCACCTACGGGCAGACGCTGACGCCGGAGCTGCTGCAGTACAAGCTGACGCAGTATCCGGATGGCGTAGGAAAGTACGCGGACTTCATCCGCGCCAACTGGCTGGGCAGACACACTGCCGACTGTGTAGGACTCATCAAGGGCTACGGCTGGCTGTCCACCGACACCATGACCATCGACTACGGTACACATGGGATGCCGGACGTCGGCGCAAACGAGATGTACTACAGCGCCACGCGCAAGGGTGAGATCGCGACCATGCCGGATACGCCGGGGCTGGCGGTGTGGAAGCCCGGACACATCGGCGTATATATCGGCAATGGTGAAGTCGTTGAGGCCATGGGTACCAAATACGGCGTGGTCAAGACGCAGCTGGAAGGTCGCGGCTGGACGCACTGGCTGGAGATACCGTATATCAACTATGCGTAAGGAGGAGCGAATGGAAGAAACCAATATCACCATCAATTTTGATGCGGCCAAGCTGGACGCGCTGGAGTTCGCGCTCCGCAAGCAGCGGTCGTCTGTACAGCGGCGCATGGCAGAGCTGCTCCAACAACTCTACGAAGCGGAGGTGCCTGAAGCGGTGCGAGAGTATGTGGACAGTAAGGCCGCGCCTGCCGCAAGGCCCAAGCGACCGGCAAAATCGGTCACACCCAAGGTGCAGATCAGCGAAGTAAGACCGAAGGAAGACAATTAATATGGGAATACAGGACGATGCGGCTGTTACCTGCGCTGCATACCGCGTAACGGAAAACGGACAGACATGGTACTTCACGACCTCGCCCGGTGAGGAACTGCTGGATGCCGCACAGGCGCTCCGCAAATACTGCATGGATACAGAGCACAGCACCGGCAAATTCATCTCTCTGTATTCGCAGGCGCAGCCTATCACGCCGGAGGAGTATCAGCGCATGATACGTCTCCGTATGGAGAACACCGGAAAAATCACCGGCGTGTTCGATTTGGATTTTGACAAGCGGGAGTTTTCTGCAGTCCACATCATGAACGGTTGGAGAACGTGGGCGATGCGGGATGTGATCCCGTCGATCTATCAGGCCACGAGTCCACGCTTCACAACGGCGGATGAGCAGCTCCGCAAACTGCTGGGGCTGCTGGATGGCATGGAGCTCACATCGCCGGGGCATCTCACCGCACAGAATTTTTCGTTCAGCGACGAGATCCTGATGGAAACCGGAAAGCTGAACTTTTATGTCCAGGCAGACTTCAATGTGGATGCCGCCTTCGGCACATTCGTCTGCACGGACGAGAACGATGACTGGCTGAATATCTACGCCAACTACGACATCGCGCAGGACAGACCTTGCGATACGCTGGAGCTGAATCTCTGCAAGGGTGACGGTACAGAGGAGTACTGGAGCTATCACCTGAACGCTGCCGAGCAGGAGGTGCTGGCGCGGAAGATGGAGGCGTTTTGCCAGCAGCAAAACGGCATGAGCCTGCACGATTTCGCCCGGCAGCTTCAAGAGGAGCTGGGGCCGTCTCCGCAGATACAGATGTAGCCCCGTGTTTGCCCCTGTGGGCCGGTTTGTGTCCTCGCAGGAACGCGGGAGGGTAAGGATAGCGGCCCCGGAGATTTGGAACGTTTTTGCCCGTTTTTCGGTGCGCCGAAAGCGGAGCAGGAGAAACTGGTGGGGTCGCAAGCGCCCCGCCAGCATCACTTCTGCCCGCAGTGCGAGCAGTTTCGGAGCGTTTTCCGAGGGGTCATGAAAGCGAAAAAAGGCGGCTTACGGGGTCGTAAGAACTGAAATCCAAGGAACGACAACGAAAAACTGCGGGGTCGTGCAGCTTATTGTGGGAGGTGATCAAGAGTGGCAACGGACAAGCGAAAACACGCATTTTGGCTTACAGATGCGGCAAAAGAGATGGTGGAAATAGATGCCCATCTGGACAATTGCGGCAGCCAAAGTGAATTCGTTGAAAAGGCAATACGATTCTATGACGGTTATGTTCACGCAAATAAAACAGGTGCATACCTGCCCCATGCAATGCAGGAGGTGCTGGAGGGTACGCTGGGCGTGTTCGGTGACCGGCTGGGCAGGCTGCTGTTCAAGCTGGTGGTAGAACACAACATGACAAACCATCTGCTGGGCGGTGACGTGGATATGACCCGTGACGAGTACAGCAAGATGCGCGGCAGCAGCATCCGTGAGGTGGCATCCACCCACGGCAATATCTCCTTCAAGGATGTGCTGCTGTTCCATCAGGAGGAGTAACGCATGGCGCGGCTGATACAAAAAAGCGGCTATATCAAGAACGGCAAGGCGATGGGATACATGGAGTACGTCGCCACGCGGGACGGTGTGGAGATCATCCAGAGCACCGAGCCTGTGACAAAGAAGCAAGAGCAGTTCATCAAAAGACTGCTGAAGGACTTCCCGGACGCAAAGGAGCTATTTGAGTACAGTGACTACCTACAAACGCCCAATCGCGGTACAGCATCCGCATTTATCGCCGTGGCGCTGGATACACATCTGCATGAAGTGGAATCCGAGAGCGGCTATATGTCCTACATCGCCCAGCGTCCCCGTGCCGAAAAGCACGGCGGCCATGGCCTGTTCTGCGAGGTGGACACCACCGACCTCAAGGCGGCGAAGGCCGAGCTGGACGCTCACGACGGAAAAGTGTGGACATTTATTTTCTCTCTGCGTCGTGAGGACGCGGAACGCCTGGGCTACAACAAAGCTGCCGCATGGCAGAATCTGCTGAAGCAGGAGAGCGCCGCTATTGCGGAGGCCATGCGTATTCGGACGGATGATTTTCGCTGGTACGCGGCGTACCACGATGAGGGGCACCATCCTCATGTCCACATGATGGTGTGGTCGGCGGAACCGAAGAAAGGGTATCTCACACGGGAAGGTATCGCAGTCATGCGCTCCAGGATGACGAACGCTATCTTCCATGAGGAGATGAAGGAACTCTACATTAAGAAGGATGCTGCCTACAAGGAGAGCATCCAGACCGCAAAAGAGTCACTGCTGCTATATATCAGGATGCTGGAGAACAGCGAGTCAGCCGATCCTGTCATAGAACAAAAGCTATGGGAACTGTCCCACGCATTGGAGCAGGTCGACGGCAAGCGCGTCTATGCCTATCTTCCCAAAGAAGTCAAGGCGCAGGTGGACGAGATCGTTGAGCGGCTGGCGCAGCTCCCGGAGGTGGCAGCCTGCTATGAACAGTGGTGGAAGTTGAAGGATGAGATCGCCAGCTACTACGGACGGAACACGCCGCCCCACCAGCCGCTGGTACAGCAAAAAGAGTTCCGCACCATCAAGAATATGATCATTCAGCAGGCGGAAACATTTCGGCAGCCTGTGTCGGAGCAAGTTCCTGTTGAGATAGAACCTAATGAGCAGCAAGTGCCGCCCTCAACCGAATCGCCTGCGGCTATGGCACAGCCGCAGGCGGTCGCGTCACAGAGCGCAATAGAGGTCGGCGTGGTCAGTCAACTACTCCACCACATGAGTCGTGTGTTCCGCGGCAATATGCCGGTCATTCCGCCTGCGCTGCGTATCGACTCCAAGCGCCGCAGACGGTTACAGGAGAAGCGTATGGCCATGGGGCACAAGCGGGACGACCATGAGGACGAGCAGCTCCACCATGTCAACGACAACGCCATGCAATAGGAGGTATAAAGCGTGGGTAAATTTGTATATTTCACATCTGCGGAGAAACGGCAGGCCAACGAGGTTGACCTGCCGTCTTTTCTGTTGGATCGAGGCGAGAAACTCATTATGGCCGGACGGGATTACCGGCTGGTCAGCGACCACAGCATCACCGTGCGCGGGCCGATGTGGTATGACCATGCCGCACGGAAGGGCGGACGCGCCATCAGCTTCGTGCAGCAATTCTACGACAAGACCTACCCCGAAGCAGTGGCCATGCTGCTGGGGCGGGACGGTCAGGGCATCATCCCCATCGTCAAGAAAGAGCCTGAGCCGCGTGAGCCGAAGCCCTTCGCGCTGCCGGAGGCCTATCTCAATATGCGGCGGCTCTATGCCTACCTGACTACTCACCGTCGCATCGACCGCGACGTGGTCACGGAGTTCGTGCGGGAGAAACTGCTCTACGAGGACGCTCTGCATCACAACTGTGTGTTCGTGGGGCTGGATGAAAATGGAGAGGCCAGGCACGCCCATCTTCGCAGCACCAGCAGTCAGGGCAAAGTGTTCCGCATCAATGTAGAGGGCAGCGAGGCGAAGCATAGCTTCCACAAGGATGGGGCGGACTGTTCCCTCTATGTATTTGAAGCACCCATCGACCTGTTGTCCCACATCACGCTCTATCCGACAGGCTGGCTGGAACACAGCTATGTGGCCTGCTGCGGTACGTCTGTTCAGCCGGTGTTGGAGCGTCTGCGGCAGGATCCGAAGTTGAATATGGTATATCTCTGCCTCGACAATGACGAGGCTGGTGAGGACGCCTGTGAAAGTATGATGGAGGTACTGGCGGACATGGATGTGGACGTGGAGCGTCTGCGTCCACAGGGAAAAGACTGGAACGATGACCTGTGCGCGAAGCGAGGCGGCCATGGATAACCTCTGGATACTCTTTGCAGCGGCAGGCGTCATGGTGACCATCATCGGCGGACTGGCATTGCTGGGTGACCACTACGCGCTGAACAATATCAAGTCCAAGACCGTAGGCGACGGGCAGCATGGCACGGCACGGTGGGCGACCGATACGGAGATCCGCAAGACCTATGCCCTCGTCCCCTTCCAAGTGTCGAACTGGCGGGCAGGCAAAAATCTGCCTGAGACGCAGGGACTGGTGCTGGGCAGTATCAGCGGCAAGCATGGCATCACCGCACTGGTGGATAAGGACGATGTGCATTGTCTTATGATCGGTGCATCCGGCGTGGGTAAGACGGCGTATTTCCTGTATCCCAATCTGGAGTATGCCTGCGCCTGCGGTATGAGTTTTTTTGCTACGGACACAAAGGGTGACCTCGCCCGCAACTACGGCGCAGTGGCGGAGAAATACTATGGCTATCATGTTTCTGTAGTGGATCTGCGCAATCCCACGCGCTCGGATGGCTACAATCTCATGACGCTTATCAACCGCTATATGGATACCTCATTTCATGAACATAGCATCGAAGCGTATGGCAAAGCGGAGAATTTGGCAAGTATTCTGGCTCACAGTATTATCGCGCCCAAAGGCGATGAGGACCGTGGTCAGAACGATTATTTCTACAAAGCGGCGGAAGGTGTAGTGGCCTCAGTGATTCTGCTGCTGGCGGAATTCCTGTCGCCAGATAGTAAGCACCCAACGGAGCGACGTCACCTCGTATCGGTGTTCATTCTGATTCAACAGCTTTTGGCACCCTCTGGCGTGCGAGGAAAAACCTATTTTAAACAACTGATGGATATGCTGCCGCCCCACCACAGAGCGCGAAATCTGGCATCGTCCGCCTTGGAATCATCTGATCAGGCAACGGCTTCCGCTATGTCCACCGCGTTGGCACAAATGAATACATTTATGGATATCGCACTGGAGCAGGTGATCTGTTTTGACAGCAATATAGATGCGGAAAAATTCGCAAAAGAAAAGACGGCCATATTCCTGGTTTTGCCAGAGGAAGATAGGACTAAGAATTTTATGGCAGGTCTTATGATACAAAATTTATCCAGAGAACTGTTTGAGTTGGCCGAAAAAGGAAAGGGGCGCTTGCCCAACCGCGTTGTTTTCTTCTGTGATGAGTTCGGAACTATGCCCGCCTTTGACGTGGAGGCATTGTTCAGTGCGGGACGTTCCCGAGGTATCACACTGGTACCCATCATCCAATCGCTGGCGCAGTTGGAGAAGAATTACGGCAGAGAAGGCGCAGAAATATTGACTGACAACTGTCAGGATACCATCTTCGGCGGCTTTGCGCCCAACAGTCAGACGGCGGAGCAGCTCTCCAAATCGCTGGGCAGCCGCACGGTACTCAGCGGCTCTGTCAGTAAGGGGAAGAACGATCCCAGCCAGAGCTTGCAGATGATGGAGCGCCCGCTGATGACGCCGGACGAGTTGAAATCCATTCCCAAGGGCAGCTTTGTGGTGATGAAAACGGGAACACATCCCATGCAGACGAAGCTGCGGCTGTTTCTCGATTGGGGCATTACCTTCGATGCGACCTATGCCACACCGGAACACGCGGCGCGGCCTGTGGCCTACGCCAGCCGTCAGGAATTGTTCCTCAGTATCAGCAAAAGATATAGCAGCAGCGACCAGCCCGCACAGGCGCAGCAGGCATCGGCCACACAGAGAAAAGCGCCTCGCTCGGCCATGGGACTCTACAGCGAGGACACAAGGCCATGAGCTACTTTGGAAGCATCTATGCAGACCAGGACTTGTCTCACCGAGCAAGGACAGTCTATATGTACCTCAAGGATCGGTCTGACGCAGGGAATACCTGCTGGCCCAGCGTCCGCAGGATCGCGGAGGATCTGAAGCTGTCCCGCCGCACCGTGCAGCGGGCGTTGTCAGACTTGGAGCGACATGGATTTCTGGAGCGCACCCATCGCCGCCGTCCCAACGGCAGTCTGACCAGCAACCTGTACCGCGTCAAGTGAACAGGAAAAGAGCGCACCTCCCGCCAAGGGGGAGGTGCGCTCTTAAGCTGTCATAAGGGTAGTGTCACCATGGCGCACCCAGAAGGACTCACTCTACCGGAGGTACTAAGGCGGAGAAAAGAATATGCTATTTATCTCCACTATAAGTTGGTATACTTTGTCTTTTGACAATTCGGAGGAAAAATGGAGATTATGACGATAGTCTGTTGGTATCATTCACTGGTTCTTGAACCTGTCAGGTTTCCTTCGATATCATATGTTTTCTCCCCTATACAGTTCCAATTCTTATCGTATTGGTAAACCCAGCACTTATCTAGAGCACCCTCTGGGTTGTAAATGGAATACACATCAGGACAACCGTTATCATGGTATGTTCTTGTATAGTAACACTCAAGCACACCGTCAGCGGCATATACCTCCTCTCGAATTTCCTTGCCATTCACGTCATAGAAATATACTTCGTAGGATATAAGCGTATCATCCGCACCATAGCAACTTTCTTTTGTTTTATTTCCTCGTTCGTCATATTCGCTGATATCGTAAGTCGACACCTCACCATCTAATGTATAATGTGTGCTGCAGATTACTCTGCCGGCATCATCGTACTCATTTCTCCCGTTATGATGCGCAGAATTCTCTGAAAAGTTTCAAGGCATTGGAGCATAATCTCTTCAAACTGCTCTCTGCTTAAAATGCAAGTGAGATAAAATTCCAGCGTGGAATATTCAGAAATATCATATTTTGAATAATGATATTTCTACGCCCCTGAACCGTCACGGGCGGTATTAACATTGGAATCGCTCTAGCTGATAGGTGGTGGTCGAATACCCCACTAATTCTCGGCTTTCGTTATACTCATTTATCCTACGAACATTACTAGAGGAGTCCAAAAAGATTCCCGATTCAATCTCACTAATCTTGTCCGCAATTGACTGATCCCTTGTATTTTAAGGTATGGGCGGATAAACACGGCATTATCCGCGGCAAACCTGTCATGGTGATTTACCGTATGAACCGTGCGGCTGGTGCGGATGGGTTGGACAGCGTCGTGAATCAGTCTCTTCTTGCTGCAGAGCTTACAAAAGCTAACCTAACACTTATGAAGGAGAGCAGAAAATAACCTTATCTTTACCCTTTTCGACTATTGCCGCAGTTGAATACACACCTTGTCACTTGATGAGATGATATACGATTACCATCTAGGAAAAGCAACTCAAGTAGGATGATAAATACGAAAGAGAAGGTCGCCATATGGCGACCTTCTCTTTTTATACTATTGTCTTATGCTTTCATTTCCTTTGGGAAGGCAAGTCTACTATGGGTATAACCCAGTTTCCCAATCATTTCGCACATGGCCATTGCAGCCTGCCCTGGCTCAATAACCGGGACGGTATAACCTGCACGAGCGAGGTTGGATTCAACAGCTTGAGCAACACTAAGCATCCCAGTACAGCCAAGGACAAAAGCTTCTGCACCATCAGACTTAATAGCTTCAAATGCTTGGTTCGTGAGATGCTCAATGAGCTGACTATGATCCTCCAGCCCCAAAACCGGCATATTGACGTTTCGAATGCTTACGACGCGGTTTTCTAGCTTTGCATTATGAACATGCTCCCACAGCATAGGCTGGACATTATCGAGAACGGTGATAATACCGACTCTATCCGCTAAACCCAAGGCAAAAAGGACCGCAGGCTCAAACCCGCCGAAAACGAGGAAATCGGCCTTACATCTTGCCGCAATTACACCGGGATCGCCAAAACAGTTGATGAAGCTTGCTCCAAAACCTTCCGTGAGATTCTGCTCAATGGTTCTGTACACATAGCGTGTATTAAGTACTTCATCATATGCGGACTCGATAGAAGGCTTTCCTTTGTATAAGCGCTGATGTACGACTACGGTAGGATCGGCATAGCCGTTCTGATGAAGAGGCTCTTCGAGATACTTCTTCATATCCTCGCTGATAATATCGAAATTTACAGGGATTACATCTAAGATTTTCATGTCGATACCCTCCCTTATACATTCTTTGCCGGCGGTGTGTAGTAGCTGAGTCTGCTGTGGAAGTATCCCATGTGGGTGTTGAGCTCAAGCCAGCGAGCAGCAATTTTATTTGCGTCAAGAATGGGAATACGGTTTTGGCAGGCCTCCTGAAGAGCTGCAGCCAGATCGTAATCCGCGCTGCTGCCTTCCGGGAAGAAGGATCTTCCGATGATGATGCACTGAATACCGCTGCTGATCATCTCATCAACGATGGAGGTAAGCGTGCTGATCGCAGGAATGTCGGTCGAATCAACAGACCTGATCATCTTGATTCTACCATCGAGGCCTGCGCCGGCGATCCGACGCTCCAGAATGGGAACGATAGACTTGGGCCATGTAATAATACCGATATTCTGGCCAATTGCCAGCGAAAGGAGAGTGGCAGGCTCAAATGCATCAAAGACAGGTCGAGCAGTAGCTTCTCGAGTTGCCCGCGTTGTCTTTTCATCAGCAAAATGGGGGATGAAAGAGCCAGCCCAATACTCCGTTTTCCCTGTATCGACGTATCTATCCTTTGCAAGCTGGAGGATCTGCGGACCATTTCGAACCATGTCCTGCTCAGTGATTGTAGGTTCACTTGCGAGGGGCTCATCGCTATCTGTATATACGATACCGGTTACTTTATCAACGGGAACACCAGATGCATTGTTATACAGATTGTCCTGAAGATGCTGGAGCAGTGCCCCACAATGGCCGATTGTACCGCCAGAGAAAGCGGTTTGCAGATTCATGCTGCGTGTTTCGCTCATGGGCTCTCGATTCTTCTCGAAGAGAGGAACATACGGGACGAAATCACCGTGGTAGCCGTTTGCCTCAAAAACGGGCTTGAAGCAGGTATAGGCCTTTTTGTTATCCCACCAGTAATAGTGAGCCGGGGAGAGGAATACGGTAACGCTCTGACCAACCTTAATGTCAACAACGCTGTCGTTAGTAAGAGGCTTGCGTGTATCGGTGTCAACCATGCTGATCAGATCCGGTGCGGTCATGTAGATCTCATCTGTGAGGACACCCTTCTCGTACTTGCCGACGACCAGGCTTTCGTTCTGGAATACGATACACAGCTTGTAGTCAGAACGATTCGGATTACTAATGATGATCTTACCCTTATCAAAACCGCCTGCTCCATCGGTGATGATATCTTCGATCTTACCACTATAGAGTTCTTTGATCTGAGGCATTACGGAGTGCAGTGCATCGTAAAGCGGCATATCCGTATTGTCCAGAGCAGCGCCGATCCTCTTTGCATAAGATATGTAGTTGATACCGGCATTTGCCTTCATCTCGGAAGCGGACATAAGCCAAGTCGAGAATCCGACGAGGGAATACCAGTCACCGCCAAGCTTCCGAGCCATTGCTTCGGCAGATGCTGCATTTTCAGGCCAGGAGATGTAGCGGTATTGGGGCTCTCCCTGTTTATGGCCGGCCATAGCAAGAGGTGCCGGAGCAAAGCCACGTGCGTTTGTCAGACATGTATTCAAAGCGGGAACAGCTCTGCCGTTAGCATCGACATCAACGACACCAATCTTCTCGCCGTGGTTTGCCGCAATGATCGAGAGGAAAATGGGCACCATGGTGTTGAAGCCGCCCATCTCAGCGCTGTACAGGTAGCCGAGCTCGTGCCCGTCGGTTTTGGCAGCAATCTGAAGGGTCTTATATGCAGCGGGGAGATCGCTGGAGAGCTCTGTGGGGTCGATCGCAGTGGGTTTTCCGAGAGCAGCTACCATGCAAGCGTACGCACCGGCTTCCATTTCGTCAACATCATAGAGGTCGAACTCAGGAGTATATCCCATGTTTTCCAATTGCGTCAGCAGCTTCATTCCGTACTCGTAGGAACCACCGCCGCCAGCACCGAGGAATGCAGAGCCGTTCAGGACATGGATAATGTCCTGCTTATTATACTTCTTCATAGTCAGAATTTCCCTCCTTATCTGTCATACTCATTGCCGTTGTAGTCGATGAACTTCCCAGAGTAACTGACTCTGTCGAGGATGGGGTTCCAGCACTTATATGCATTCTTGTCGGACTTCCACCAGTTTTCGGGTGAGGCAGAGATTATCACTGCGATCTTGCGACCAATCTTCATATCCTCATCGACATTTGTCAGTGGCATGCACGTGTTGTAGTCAATTATGCAAATACGATCTGGGACGGTAATACACGCCTTCCCATCTTCGTATGCCACGATGTTTTCATTCTGGAAAGAAACCTTATATTCCTTCCCGTCCTCGCCTGCGATTACAGTCTCACCGACATCAAAGCCTGCACTTACATCACGCTTAAAGCTCTTGACGGTACCAAGGCACAGCGCATGAATCTTATTGTTGAAGAAGGATTTGAGTTCTGTTAGCTTTTCCTCACTATAAGGAGTACCAACATTCAAAGTCTGACCGACGGAGTTTGCGAGGGACAAACACTGAGGGCAGGCATCTTCTTTGAGTTCACTGCTGGTAAGAGCCCACGTAGAAAAGCCGACCTGTCCGTACTGGATAGCGAGAGATCTCGCTATCCCTTCTGCAGTTTTGGCGATATCCTCCGCAGTGTCCGAGTCTTTCTTACGCGTCCATGCCACGTAGCGAGACATGTCTTGTACGGACGCCCCCTTTTCGTGCCCCTGGATGCCGACCGGTGCCGGGGGGAATCCTCTTGCTGTGACCAGGCATGTGTTAAGTTCCGGAACAGCCCGCCCATTTGCGTCGGCATCCACAACCTTAATACGCTGATCCGGAGTTTTGCTGGAGACGATGTGGAGCATGATAGGCACCATCGTATTGAGACCGCCCATCTCACCGCTATAGAGGTAAGATAGATTCTTGTCCTCTACTCTGAAGCCCTCTTTCAACGCCGCGAAAGCACCGGGCAAGTCATCTTCGAACTTCTGCATATCAACATTAGACGGCGCACCCAAGCCGGCAACGGTGGCAGCCATAGTTCCGGACTCCATCTCATTTACAGCGATGAGATCTAATCCAATGTCATAGCCATCGTCTTCGACCTGCTTGAGCATTTTGAGGCCCAAGTCCAATGCGCCGCCACCGCCGGCACCCAAGAATGCGGCACCCTGCAGCAAGTATTCGATATCCTGCTTGTTGTAATGAATCATAGTCTCATTCCTTTCTGTTTTAATGTTTGCGAAAAGGCACTGCATTGGGTACATAATCGTGTATCAAAATGCAGTGCCTTACCGCATTTTACGTTGATGAGTGAAGACAGAATTTACTTGCTCTGAGCAAGAACCTCCTTCAAAAGTCTAAAGGTTCGTTCGGAAGAGGAGATGCTCAAATGCTCACGCGGTGTGTGAACATCAGCCATAGTCGGCCCGATAGAAACACAATCCAAGTGAGGAATGCTATCTGCGAACAGACCGCATTCAATTCCGGCGTGTACCGCCTCAACGGTTGCATCAGCATGGAACAGCTTCTTGTATGCTGCGAGGATGGTATCCTTGACGACCGAATGAGGATTGTAAGCCCAGCCGGGGTAATTGCCGTCGGTTACAGTGACGCCTCCGGCAAGTTTGACGATGCCGGTGATCTTCTCGACAATCCACCACTTTTGTGCAGTGATCGAACTGCGGATGGTGTTAGAGAATGTCAACTCGTTCTCCTCAAGCTTCATGACACCGAAGTTCGTGGACGTCTGCACAAGTCCGGGCATATCTACGCTCATTGCCTGTACGCTGTCGGGAAGCGCAACCAAAACAGAATACACCTTCTCGGTACTTCCCGCAGTGAGGGCAGAGATAGCCCCTGTTTTCATACATGTTGCATCCACAGCCATGTTGGGCTCTGCCGTAGCATATTCGCTGGCGTACTGAACACCAAGTGCTTTAATGATATCGCAGACTGCAGCAGCCTTTGTATCCTCAACGACGATCTGCGCTGTAGCAGAGGCGGCAATAGCAGTATCGCGGGAGCCACCATCCAGTGTGGCAAGTCGATAGTCTTCCTTGGCGGCCAACTCGCACAGAAGACGTCCCATAAGGGAATTGGCATTTGCTCGACCCTTATCAATTTCAACGCCAGAATGTCCGCTGACAAGTCCTTTGATCGTGATATTCAAGATAGCGCCATTGGCAGACTCGCGAGCAACAGGAATCTTGCTTCGAACATTAACTCCACCAGCACAGCTACACATCAAAACTCCTTCATATTCGGAGTCCAAATTGATGAATTTGTGCCCGGTCAGCTTACTGCAATCCAAAGCGAATGCACCGACCATACCGATCTCCTCGTCGGCGGTGATGAGCGCCTCGATCGGAGGATGCGGGAGAGTATCATCGTCCAAAATTGCAAGGATCATGGAGACAGCGATACCGTTGTCACCACCAAGCGTTGTGCCGCTTGCACGAATCCAATCACCGTCTACCACGGGCTTGATAGCATCCTTAGTAAAATCGAAAACCAAGCCTTCATCTTTTTCACAGACCATATCGTGGTGTCCCTGAAGGATGATGGTGTCAGCTTTTTCATATCCTGGACTGCCCTTCTTACGGATGATAACATTGTTGGCATTGTCGCGATAGTACTCCAAACCATGATCTGTCGCAAACTTTACAAGATACTCGGCAATTGCATCGGTATTGCCGGAGCCGTGCGGGATGGAGCAGATTTCTTCGAAATACTTAAATACTTCTTTGGGCTCATAGTTTGCCAAAACTCCCATAGTATGTACATCCTTTCTATAACGGTAATGAGGTGCGGACTGTAAGTTAATTATGGCAGAAAGGGTTGACCTTCTCACTCTTGACCAACTTAATGAGGATGAAATAAACAATCATAGCTACGATAACGGCATTGATCGTAGGAATAAGGAACTTGAATACCATACCGAAAGCAGTACCGCAGGCCCACGAGATAAGTCCCAGCCAGTTGACACCCTTAAAAGGTTTCCAGTCTTCCTTCTTGCCCTTACCCAGGATCCAATAGTCTGCGATAACAACACCGGCCATGGGGGGAACAAGGACACTGATGAAACTCAGGAACGGAGTGAAATAATTCATGATACCGACAATGGAGAGTACAGTACCAATGGCTCCGGCAATAAGAGTTACGATTGCGCGCTTGTCATCCTTCATTTTGAAAACACCGACGATAGCAATGCCGCCAGAGTATGCATTACCACAGTTCGTGGTCCAAGTTGCCAGGATCAGACACAGCAGACCGACCAAAGGCAGGCCGATACCGGAGAACATGACGGTAAGGTCATAGTTGCCGGTAGTCTGTGTCAGAATACCGCCGATTCCCAGCACGAGAATGGATGCTGGAAGAACACCAAGGACGGAAGACTTAATTGTATCTCCGCGGCTTCTGCTATATCGAGTATAATCGCTGGATAAAACGGCACCGACAGCAAAACCGGAAACAGCCAGTGTAGTGCCGCCAATGAAGGTGATGGGAGCAGCCGGTTCATAGTTCCGCAGGATTTCAACTGCATTGCCCTTAAGAGCCACAATTAGACCCCAAACCAGCATGATTAGCAGGGCGGGTACAGCAATCTTGTTCAAAAAATCAATAACTTTGATGCCATACACGGCGGTAAGCAGCATCGCAACACCCCAAATAGTGTCGGAAAGCCAGATTGGGAAATCAACCCCGCAGAAGTCCTTTAGAATAGTGCAAAAAGCTGTGCCACAAACGGTCGTTTGAACGCCGAACCAGCCGATGCCACAGATAGCGATAACCAAGCCGGAAGCCACCGTGGAGCCCCGTTCACCAAACGCCCGAGAGAAGATGGCGGTTGTCGGCATACCAAGATCAGACCCTTGAATGCCAATGAGGATCATGTAGATGCAGACAAGCACAAAGCCTGCAATCATGGCTAGGAATGCAGGTCCAATCTTCATACCTGCACCGATCATGCCACCAACCATCAAAGCAGGAACGCAAATCGCGCTACCCATCCAAATGAACATGATGGACGTCCAAGGTCGCCGTTGTTCGGCGGGTACCGGTTCATATGTCGTGGTTTCAACAGCACTATTTGTATTCTTTTCCTCCATTTGATTCGCCTCTCTTTCATTTTAGTATTATTTCTTAGTTCGCTACTTGTTGAAGAGGAGGGAGAGGGAAGCACGGAGAGAATCAATGCTTCCCTCTCTAAGTAAGGATTCCTCCTGTAAAGGAGCTCTACCTAATAAATGATTAGAAGCGCACCTGCTTGCCCTTCATTCCGACACGCTCAAGCTCAGGCAGCCAACAGGTGTACGCCTTATGATCCTCATCCCACCAATTAGGGTGAGCAGGTGTCATGGTAACCAGCAGTTTCATTCCTTCCTTAGTGTCAGCATTGGTCAGGGGAGTCAAGGTGTCCAAATCGACAAGGCCGATGCCCTCGGGCGCGGTCATGATCGTCTTGCCCTTTTCATCACGCAGAATGAGATTTTCATTCTTGAAGTCGATGAAATACTTATGACCATCATCACCCTTGACAACAGTCGTTCCGAAATCGAATCCGCCCTCCTGCTTCAGATCCAGCTTTTCAATCGTGCCGCGGCAGAACTCGCGAACCGTCATGACCTTTTTCAGCTCATCCATCAGGTCAGTGTGCTTTTCTTTCGCTGCAAGGAATGCCTTACCAATATTCTGTGCTTCTGTTACGCAACCAATGGCGAGTGCCTTGGACATCTCAGCCTTATTCATGCCCCATGTAGAGAAGCCGATTCTCATGTCATAAAGCATGCACATCTGGCGCGCAATCTGCTCACCGGCATGATCGTTGATGGGATACACAGCAATCTGATTGCCTTCGTAGCTCCCAAGGCCCATGGGCTTGGGAGGGAAGCCATAGAAGGAATTCAGAGTTGTATTCAGCTCAGGAACAGCTCGACCATTAGAATCAACGTCCAAGAACTTAATGCGCTTAACGGGATCCTTGTCGGACAGAATCGCGACCAACATAGGAACGAAGGTATTAAAGCCGCCCATTTCGCCAGAATATAGATACTTCACATGCTTGCCTTCAGCGAGGAACGCCTTCTGGAAAGCGCGGAATGCGTGAACGGCATCAGGGCCGAACATCGGAAGCTTGCTGTCTAGCATAGCGACAGGCGAACCCAAACCGGCGACCATGGCGGCGTATTCGTCATCGCCGATTTCATTCAGCTCCAGCAGATCAAGCTCGATGATTTCGCCTGTTTCCTCAAGCTTCTTCAGCATATCCAAGCCGAAACACAGAGAGCCACCGCCACCAGCGCCCAACAGGGTTGCACCATACAGAATCTCAACAATGTCTTGCTTATGCAGCTTTCTCATTTTCCTATCCTCCTGTTAGTAGTTTTGGGAAGTATAACCCACTACTATGAGGATAGCATTGTTTTTTGTTTCATTAAAGCAAACTTGGGACAAAATGCAGCACCATTTTTTGTCCTGTCGGACAAAAAATGGTGCTGCACAGAACTATGGATTCCGCTTAAGACGGATAGATGCTACAGCCAAGTAAATATCATATGCTTCAGGCATACGAGAGATACTGTGGCCTATCGTTTCTTCAATGCACTTGAGCCTATATTTGATGGTGTTTTTGTGGACATTCATGTAGTCAGCAGTACGCTGCATGCTTCGGTCAGCATCCAACATATAAACTTCCAATGTGGTCATCAAGTCGGCTTCACGCTTCTGCGTGAGGAGCTGATCTGCTAGAGACATGGATGAAGTATTAGCGTTATCTTTTGCACGACCGACCACGGATACTTCACCTCCGGTGACAACTCGTTTCCGTGGGAAAAGAATGGAGATTTCTTTTTTATAGTTTTGAAATGCCCAATATGCGTGTTTTACATCCTGTGTTGTTTCAAAAGTGTCGTTGATGATTACACAGCAAAGGAGGCCTCGTACTTCTAGTTCATGTAAAAGATTTGGCAGGTCATCATCAATTCGCTCACGCCGGCGATCTGCAAATACGATTACTGTGTCATCAAATATGTCTGTCAAGAAAGTGTTCTTATAGACCGAGATAAAGTCCTTAATTATCTCCCGCATTTTTTGTAGACATATGAACTCGTGACTACCGTCTTTAAGGTAGAAGAAATATGCACAAGAAAGATTATCGACATTAATCTTAATTGCATTTGCAATGTGCCTCATTTTTTCGGGCTCATCGTTAATGATTGAACTCACAAGTTGCTTGGTATCAAGTTGGCCATAGTTTTCAGTCCAAAGATTTATATATGTCTTGATAATGTATTTGATTTGCTTACAGCTCTCCTGCGTTAGTGAACCCTTCTCTTTTACGACCAACATATAAAGAATCGATCCAGTGCTTTGAATTGTTTCAATGTCAGCTAGGTAGGTCTTTCCATCGATATAGACTTCTTGGACACCGGTTATTTGAGCGGTGTCATTCGTAAGGGTGGTATAAAATTTGTCAGCAGGCAAGTTGCGGCCATTTGGCCATTCCGCCATGTTGAGCATTCGACCTAGTTCATCCATCAAGTAAATAGAACATTGGACGCGATCGCGGATAATTGCAACTGCATTATTAATTGAACGTTGAGAAGTGCCGAGGTGTGATATCCGTTCAATGACCTCTGTAGTGAAGTAAGAGTTCTCCCTACGATCATTGATAATGGCCTCCATTATTTCACAGATCACATCGCTGTATCTTAAGTCAAGACGTCCTTCAGGCATGACTATTATTGGCATTTCCAACTCATTTGCTAAGTCAATTACTCGTGGGTCGATTGATGGAAGAATACTACCCACATAGAAAATGATAATACCAGCTTCGCCTTCTTTGTGAAGGGCGTGAATCGCCTCACATTGCGCATCTACACTATCTCTATAGGCTACGAATGCGGTGAGGATTATTTCCTGCCCATAGTTAGTGGCATGGCCAGGAAGGTCGATATCGAGATCTTTTGCGGCAGCAGCTTCAAGGACACTAACAGACGCAATGCTGCGATTAATCCCATTCATTCCGGCAACAATTCTAGCTTCTTGTAGGGATGGAAGATGCATGATATCCAAAATAGTTACACTCATATGCCTCTCCTATTGACCGTATGATGATTCATGTACCTGCCGAAGTGCAATTGGCCAAGTGGCCAATTGCTGAAGGTGTTTGTTTACAATGAGATGTCCTTACAGACAGAACTTCTAATCTGATTTAATCAGATTAGAAAGCAATTGTCAAGGAAGTCAAAGTATTATGCTTGAATACTCTTCCCAACTCATTTCCGCATTATAGTGGATCGATAGCACGATAGATTTTCCGTATTAGAAATGGTTAGAGGCGGCAGCGTCACCTCTAACCGTTTCTTGCTTTATGTAATCTTTGTAGCGAACATGATCAGCAAAAGGCTGTTTATTTAAAAGATCCATCGGACGTTTGTCTGATGGACCTTTTAGATTATGATTTTGTATATGCACGACCCGACTCTGCAAAAAAATCGCTCAATGTAACCCCCAGCGCAGCGCAGATGCGCTCGATTGTAGGAACCCCTAACTGGCTTCCGCGCATCTCAGCATTCTTCAAAGTTGAATAGGAAACATCGCATAACTGAGATAGCTTGAAAAGCGAGAGGTCACGCTCGTCGGCCAACTCCATCACTCTTGCTATCGTATTCATGTAATCCCCGCCTTTCTACATTCTTTCCTTTCATCCATCCTAAAGGAATCATAGCCCAATACTCTGTACTCAAAGGACTCGCCCTACGATTTGGAATCTCGAGTCGGGCATGATCGTCTTTGGTGCGTATGCCTGATTATAGGATAGCATCACAGGCTGCATATGCAGGCAGCCATAGCTGTCGGTAAATGCATCCCTTTGGTGCTCATCGGGCTCCTGCTCGCTGTAGACCTTCAAATAGCCATCACCATCATAGACAAAGATGCCGACTTCACCAACGGCCAATTTCTCGCATTCCTCTACCCAAACGATCTGTCCGTCATGATAGACTGGCTCCATGCTATCGCCAGAAACCCGCACGCCAAAACCGGCACCTTTTGGAACAGACTTCTCAGGGAAACTAACCATCTCAAAGTTCCCTTCCTCGAGGAACTCACCAGTACCAGCAGATACCGTAAGATTGCTCACAGGCATATCTATGTACTTGAGAATGCTGACCACCTTCGGCTGCGGCTTATATCTTCCTGAAGCAATCAGGTCATCCCTGTACTCTTTGACCTTTGCCAAACCAGTATCATTGAGTACCGGCGTATGACTACTGCAAAAATAAGAAACATCCACATCCAGATCGAGCGCATGGCAGACGGCCATCATCTGATAGGCGTTAGGCAGGGCGCTGCCCTTCGCCCACTTATTGATGCCGCTGGGGGACATTGTTACCCCATACTGCCGCAAAAGTGCGCTGAAGTCGACAAGGCTGAGTCCAGCTTTGCGTCGCGCTTCATCAATGCGAGCTCCGATAACATTTTCCTGACGCTCCGTCTCTGCATTATAGTTCGCGTGATTCGTTATCGGGAGAGAAAGAATTTTAGCTTTGCTCTTACTCATAATAGCGACCGCCTTTTCTGTTTATGGCTTCAGTATATAGTGGAAAACACTCGCTGTCAATAGAAAATTGACTATTGCTCTACAAATGCGACATTGACATGGATAAACAATCCATTTATTATGAAGGCACACGGACAAGATAAGAGGTGAAAAACACATGGATAGCGAGCGTGTTATTCTGCACAGCGACATGAACTCCTTCTACGCATCCGTTGAGATGATGCTCGATCCTGAGCTCAAAGGGAAGCCTGTTGCGGTGTGCGGATCGACGGAAGAGCGTCATGGTATCGTCTTAGCCAAGTCAGACTTTTCCTACGCCGTGCTTACGGGTGATTTGAAGATCCCAGATGACGGTAGGCAGTTGGTGACCATGCCCGGACTTATGTATCAGTAACTACCACCGACGGAAGGGAGAAACCGTTTGAGATGAAAATGCAATTTCATAAAGCTGTGGTGAAGGTATTAGTTATCGTAGCCACAGACCGAACCAAGACGCCTGTCTCTCTGACCTTTGAAGATGGGAAGGAATACTCTATCGACCGTGTCTGCAGCAGGCAGAGAGCAGCAGCAACAAAAGTCGGTGGAACAGGCATCCGTTATACAATTATGATTGGAGGAAGACAGACCTATCTCTTCGAAGACGAGGATCAGTGTTTTGTTGAAGCAAAGAACCTCCATATATAGGAGATATGCAATTGAAATATCTATCACGCAATGACCTCGAGACTATCGGCGGGAGAGTCATCGCAGCATATAAGAGACTTCCGGCTATATCTGACCAAGCGCTGGAGCGAGTAGATATCGACTTTCTATGCCAAGAGCTTCTGGGGCTTCGTATCGATTATGCTCGATTATCTCTGAACGGCGAAAAAATCGGCCTGACATCTTCTTGCGATATAGGCGTCGAGGTGTTCCCTGAAGATCCAAGCTCCACGGAAGAACAGTATTATATGCTTGATGGAAAAACCATTTTGATTGAAAGTGATCTCATGAAAGAGGGTGCCAATATAGGCCGCAGGAACTATACCGTTTCCCACGAGAGCTGTCACCATATTCTGAAAATGCTGTTTCCGCACGACTACGGAGCCCAAGCAAATGGGCGTTCCGTTCACTGTTGTTATCGAAGCAACAGAGGAAATGGGGATTGGGAGGAGTGGCAGGTTGAAACACTGGCTGCCATGATTTTACTTCCGCCCGAATGTGTAGTTCGAAGCATGGAGCGATTCGGCCTTGGAACCCAGATGCGCCTTCTAAACCGAGTGTTTGCCCCTGCCGATTACAAGAAGTTCGAAGCGATGGCATCATTTATGGGGGCTTCTAAAACAGCACTGTCCATTCGAATGATGCAGCTTGGTCTTCTGAAAAGAAATGATCTTTCCGACCCTTATAGTCTGGTTCGAGTCGAAATGGATGAGGAGGACCGTATACTATGAAACCTAACTCGTATGAAATCAAAGTTGTAAAGCGTTGCCCGAAATGCGACTGGCGCATTTTTGATAAAGTGACTCCCACTTCGGGCATCATTGAGTTGAAGTGTCCCAACTGTCGAAAGATTGTTGAGATAGACCTGAGTTATCGTACCCCAATCCGCAGGAGAGCTACCTACTACCGAGCATCCTGCCATACTTACACATAAGAACAATCGACAACAGAATAAGAAAGCTGATTGCACCGAGCCACGGGTCCTTAGATTAGGAAGTCTATGAGACACCAAATTGCCGGGCATTGAGAAGAAAAGGTTACTGCAAAGTATACCTATCTTCTTGATGCCCGGCTTTTTTATGCTGTTGCCCCCTAACGGAGGTAACAATGCTGACTAGCCTTTGGGAACCCTATATCGCTCAATATCCTTGATCTCCGATTTTTTGAACCTTTCAAAATTCAAAAAATCAAAAGGAGATCAAAATCATGTCCGAAAAAGTTTATGTTCTCAATGTTTACAATACCATGACCGGCCAATATGAACTTATCCAAGTAACCAAGGAAGTATTTCAGGCTTACAGGCGAACGAAATGGAATATCGAAGATAGCACGGACCGCTTTTTTAAGCATGAGACGCAGATGAGTTCGCTGATTGGCGGAGAAAATGATGGATACGAGCGGTTCCACGAGTTTATAGATTATGACAATACGCCCGAAAATCAAGCCATTGAGGAGATGGTATGCCAGTCCTTGCATAATGTTCTGGAGCTGCTTCCTCCGAAAGACTACGAGCTGATCTATGAACTTTACTTCAAGAACCACACCGAAAGGGAATGCGCTCATAGGCTGGGGATGTCTCAGCAGGCCATCCATGAGCGGAAGAAGCGCATTTTGAAAAAAATCAAAAATAATTTGGACGAGGAGGGTTGTTAAGATACCTGTTTTCTCCCGTATACATGCGAGAAGAAAAATCTCTTCTTGTGAACGTTGAAAACTGAATATCCGGCGACTGATAACGTCAGTCAGCGGGCCCCCGACGAAGGGGAGCAGCGATGCGGCGGGTGCGCCAAGACCCACCTGTGCGGAGAACTCCGCATAAAAGACGGCCTACTAAGGTGGCCGAGCGGTACCCACCCAGCCCAAAGCAGCTTTGGTAGGCTGTCTCGCGATGATACCGTTGACCTGTACTCACTGTCCAGCCACAGACTCAAGCAATGGGGGCAGCTCGGAGAGATCCTCGGAGGGGTGAGATTCCCGGAGGGTGGTGCCAGCCACTGGTCAGTTTAGCCGCCCACGATCCGGGGAGTAGTGTCGAATAGGATCATTAGTAAGTAAGAACACAAGTGCGGCGGGAGCCGAGCCATGCCATGGGAAAGCAATATTCTTCCAACCAATGGACGGCTCCCGCCTTTTTGATGGTAGAAATGTGAGGACAAAACTTGTCCTTAGATTCCTATCATCTGCAATTTTGAAAAGTGCCAATAATTTCGGCATAATTATATTGAAAAGTTGCTCTTTGCAATGTGTACTACATGGAGCAGCGAAACCGCCAAAGGCAGCAGACTATACTGTAACTGCTGTCTCTGCTCATTTCTATAAACACGAAATCAACCACGAGGAGGTAGCACCATGCTGTCAAACAAGAACACCAAGAACGCCAATTTCCTCTTTATTGTTGATATGCTGAAGGATCTCCTTGCGCAGGAGTTGATCACAGAAAAGGAATATGCCAGGGCGAAAAAATATTATATGAAGCTTACCGGCGCAGATATCGTATTAGCCCACTGAAAATTGTGCATAAGGTCAATTCTGCGCTGTTCCAATTGTTTTGGTAGCTATTCAGAAGAGTTATCAGTATAATGTGGTTTGCCAAAAGTGGTTGGTATCATATTATGATACCAACCAAAAAACGAGAGAGGAGGACACCGAAATGCCTGAAGTACGGCTCATCACCCCGATCACAAGACAGAGCACGAAGAAGATGCAGGTTGCAGCTTACTGCCGAGTGTCTTCCAACTCCGCTGATCAGCTCAACTCCTATGCCGCACAGATCCGAGCATACAAAAAATACATCGGAGCACGCGACGATTGGGAACTGGCGGATATTTTCGCCGATGAAGGGCTTACCGGAATGAAAAGTGAAACCCGTGATGAATTTCAGCGGATGATCCGCATGTGTGAGCTCAAACAAATTGACCTGATCATTACGAAATCCATCTCTCGCTTCGCACGAAACACAAAAGACGCTCTGGCCTATGTAAGAAAGCTCAAGTTGCTGGGTGTGGGCGTTCAGTTTGAAAAGGAAGGCATCTCAACGCTCTCTATGGGCGATGAGATGCTTCTTAATACCTTCTCTGCTCTGGCGCAGGAGGAATCGCAGTCCATCTCTATGAACCAGCGCCTCTCAATCGTCAAACGCATGGAACTTGGCGAGTATGTGGACAGCAACGCCCCTTACGGATACCGGTTGGTCGATAAGATGCTGACCGTGTATGATCCGGAAGCTGTTGTCGTGCGGGATATTTTTGACCTGTATTTGCGGGGATTCTCCATCAGTGAGATTGCCAGAGAATTGAAAAGTCGTAATATTCCTACCAAGGCCGGCAAGGAGAATTGGCATCCGTACCGCATAGCTTATATTCTGAAAAATGAACGGTATATCGGCGACAGTTTCTATCAGAAGACTTACCGTGAAACAACAGTCCCATTCAACCAACATATTAATCGCGGACAGGAAGATCGCTTCTACGCCATAGGGACACATCCCGGCATCATTGACAAGGATGTATTCAATACCGTGCAGCAGCTCATTCAAAAACGCAAGGAGACTTTCTCCAGAACGACTACTCAAAATATCTATCCGCTTACAAGCCGCATTCAGTGCTCTGAATGCGGCTCTTTCTATCGGCGAAGGATCGTCTCTGGTACTGTGAAGTGGGTATGCGCCCTTCACAAAGATGACAGCACGGCCTGTGACTCCAACTACTACAGCGAAGAAAGAATCTACGACGGCTTCATCACCATGGTGAACAAGCTGCGGTTCTCTGAAGATAACATCCTCGGGCAGGTTGTCAATCGGCTTGAGATGACGATGGCAGCTATAAAGCGAAACAATCTGGCAGCGCGCGATTTAAGCAAGAGCATCGCTGAGTTGAATGCGAAATTGCTTATGCTCGAACAGCTCCGATCCAAAGGATACCTCGCTCCTGAAGTTTATCAGGCACAAGCCAATGAGATCAGCGCAGAGCTGGCAAAGCTCAAGAATGTCAGGCAGGAAAAGTTCAATTCAAAAGCCGCCATCATGCTTGAGGAAGTCAAGAAATTAAAGATGCTCATCTTCGAGCTGGAAGAACCCCTCGAGGCATTCGATGAGAAACTCTTCTTGGAAATCGTGAAGTCCATCCAAATCAATAAAGAGGATGAAATGTCTGTAGAATTCCTTGGCGGACTTCGATTCAAGGAACGCATATAGGAGGCAGTCATGAAAAAGACGCGGTATATCCCATATGGATACACAATGCGCAATGGCAGAACAGTCATCTCAGGAGAAGAAGCGGAAGTTATCAGAGAGATTTTCAATTCGTATCTGAACGGAGCTTCCTTGAAGACGATTGCGGACGAGTTGACCGACCGTCAGATTCCTTATACACAAAAGACTGCCACATGGGACAAAGCCCGTATTGCAAGAATCATCGATAACGCCGGATATACAGGAACTGAAGAGTATGATCCCATCATAGGCGAAGATATGTATGAAGCGGCAGTCAGCTTGAAAACAGCTCGGCAGTGCAAAGCCTGCGAAAAGGAAAACGATGCCATCGACCTGCTCCGTGACTTCGTTCGGTGCGACAACTGCGGTCAGCCAATGAAGCGTCGTGTCAGTATGAAGCATCGCATTCGAGAGAGCTGGAACTGCACTAACGATGACTGCGGCATCAGAGTTCGCATCAGCGATACCCAACTCATCGAAACCATTACCGTCCTCATCAATCGGGTCATTCTCAATGACCATCTGCTCCAGCCGAAGCCCAGGAAACGGTATGAACCAGACGCGAAGGTCACCAAGGTAGGAAACGATATCGCCCTGGAGCTGGAGCTGGAGCGTGACGCTCCAAACGAGGAGTACATCATTGAAAAGACCATCGAGATGGCAGCGCTGATGTACGAGCAAAGCAATGCCAAGTTGAACCTCACAGTATCGCTCGCAAGGAAACTGGCACATACGATGGTCACGCAGGATGAATTCAATCGAGATTACTTTACCGCCCTCGCCTCATACATCACGCTCGGCGAACAAGGCAGGGTGGTGCTTCATACTAAGACAGAAACGGAGGTCACGCTGGACGATGGAAGTAACGAAAGTCCCTAAGAAAATTGTCACTGTCATAGAGCCGAAACGCTCCATGACGGTAGACAAAGAAAAATACAGGCAGAAGAGAGTGGCGGCATACTGCCGAGTCTCGACAGACAGTGAAGAACAACTCGTGTCCTATGCCAACCAAAAGAAGGTGTACACCGAGATGATCGCCAGTCGTAAAGACTGGTGCTTCGCAGGCCTGTTCGCTGACGAGGGCAAATCCGGCACAAGAGCCGACAAGCGGCCTGAGTTCAACAAAATGATCAACGACTGTCTGGCTGGAAAGATCGATTACATCATCACCAAATCCGTATCCCGCTTTGCGAGAAATACGGTGGATTGCCTCGACTATGTCCGAATGCTCAAGTCCAAAGGCATCGGCGTCTACTTCGAAGAGCAGCAGATTGATACACTCAAGACAGATAGTGAACTGTATCTGGTCATCTATGCTGGCTTCGCACAGTCCGAGTCCGAGAGCATCAGCAAGAATATCACATGGAGTGTCCGCAAGAAGTTCGAGGAAGGAACCCCAGTGTTCATGTACAAGCGGTTCCTCGGCTATAAAAAGGGCGCTGACGGCGAGCCGGAGATCATACCGAGCGAAGCGGCTATCGTGGAACGCATTTTTAACCTCTACCTGGCTGGGGAAACCGTGGACAAAATCTCCAAGATGATGCAGGCCGAGAACTATGATATTCCTGGCAAAACCATCAGCTTTAGCAAGGGCATGATCATGAATATGCTCTCCAACGAGCGATATTGCGGAGATGCAATCCTGCAAAAATCCGTCACAATTGACTGCATCGAAAAGAAGCGGAAAAAGAACACCGGTGAAGCTCCAATGTACTATGTTCAGAATAACCATCCAGCTATCATCGACAGAGTGACCTTCAACAAAGTTCAGGAAGAACTGGCAAGGCGAAAAACGAAAACGCCAGGCTCCGCAAAGAGTTCCATCACATCCACCGGCAAGTATTCCCGCTACGCCCTGACCGACGTCCTCATCTGCGGCAACTGCGGTACCCGCTATCGCCGCGTGACATGGTCAAGAAACGGCGTTAAGCGCATCGTGTGGCGCTGCATCAGCCGCCTGGACTACGGCAAGAAATACTGCAGCGATTCCCCCACCATTATGGAGGACAAGCTACAGGAGGCCATCGTTCGAGCGGTCAACAAGTTTAACGAGCAAGATAACGCCACCTATAAGGCACTCATGAGAGCGACCATCAGCGAAGCCCTCGGCCTTAATGGAGATCCGGAAGAAGTAGATATGTTGGAGAGAAAGGTCGAAGCCCTAAACAATAAGATGCTGGCGCTTGTCAATGAGAGTGTCAGCTCCGGTGATGGCATCGAGGCCCATGAAAGCGAGTTCATGACACTGTCACAAGAAACAGAACTTCTCAAGCAGCGTATAGCTGCCATTCAAGAAAGTACTGCCAAGGATAACGGCGAACAGAGCCGCCTCGAGCAGATCCAAGCCATCATCTCAGAAAGAGAAAACAAATGCATGGAGTACGATGACTCCATCGTCCGTCAGATGGTAGAATGCATTAAGGCCTATCCTGGCGGCAAGCTGGAAATCATCTTCGGTGGCGGATACCTTGTCGAGGAATCCGTCTAAGTGTAGGAGATTGAGGGATCACCCCTCTTTCTCTTTCTTTATTTCATCGTGGATGTTCTCCTGAATCGCATCGAGAAGGGCGACTTTTTGCTCTGTTGAACACTCCAACCTTGAGATGTAATTATAAATCAACTGTGCATGGACAGTTGCAACGCGCTTGGCAAGTTCCTCCTGACCTTCCTTTGAGCGCGGCAAATGAATGATTACTTCCATAGAATCCCCCCAATTAGGTATAAGGCCGGATGCATATCGGTAAGGTAGTCAGCACACAATGAAGTAAGGGATAATCGCAGACACGCCGCCTTTTAATGTCTTTATTTATTGACAATTATAGATGTATCGTCTATAATAACAAGCGCAAAGATGATGTAGAGGTGGTGTGCAGAATGGGACGAAAGAGTGTTGCTGTGCTGCCGCAGACGCAGGCAATTTTAGAACAGCTGGGAGAACAGATCAAACTTGCCAGATTACGGCGGCATCTGTCTGCCGAATTAGTCGCGGAAAGAGCTGGTGTGAGCCGAGCCACAGTGTGGAATGTTGAAAAGGGAAACCCCTCTGTCGCGATTGGGATCTATGCCGCAGTTCTGCACGCACTGAACAATATGGATAAAGACCTTCTGCTCGTTGCAAAGGATGATGAGCTGGGGCGTAAACTCCAAGACCTTGAACTTACCATGCGCAAGAGAGCACCACGAAACGGAGGTGATTAACCGTGGCGTCAAACCAAAAAGTAATTTATGTCTATGAGAGCTTCAGATCTACAACGCCAAACTTCCTGGGGACTCTCTTCGTGGAGAATGTCCGTGGCCGGGAGAGCTACTCCTTTGAGTATGATGCTGACTGGTTAAAAAGCAGCGCAAACTACATGTATCTCGACCCGGATCTTCAACTGTATGCCGGGCGGCAGTATCCCACCGGTGCAAAAAATGTGTTCGGCCTTTTCGCCGACTCTTCCCCCGACCGCTGGGGCCGCCTGCTGATGACGCGCAGAGAAAGAATATTGGCGGAGCAGGAAGGCCGGAAGCCTCGAAAGCTCTTAGACAGCGACTTCCTGATGGGCGTCTACGACGAGACTCGGATGGGCGCGATCCGCTTCAAGCTGGACAAAGACGGCCCGTTCCTTTCGGATGATTCAAAAACCCCGACGCCTCCCTGGACCAGCTTGCGAACGCTGGAGGAAGCCTCCCGTCAATTTGAAAACGATGAGTCCGGTCTCGAACAGAAATGGATCAATCAGCTCATCAAGCCCGGTTCCTCGCTGGGTGGCGCTCGTCCGAAGGCCACCGTTCTGGACACAAGCGGAAATCTGTGGATCGCCAAGTTTCCGTCCAAGCACGATGATGTTAACGTGGGCGCATGGGAAAAGGTCACCCATGACCTTGCAAGACTTTGCGGCTTGGATGTTCCCGAGTCCATGCTGATCGACTTCTCCAAGTACGGAAGCACCTTCCTTGTACGACGGTTTGACCGGAATGGTGCTGCGCGGATTCATTTCGCGTCCGCCATGACAATGCTCGGAAAAACGGATGGGGCATCGGCTGCGGACGGCTCCAGTTATCTTGAGCTGGTGTCCTTTATCAAGGCCAACGGCGCTGCTCCCAAGAGAGATTTGACGGAGCTATGGAAGCGGATCGTGTTCAATATGGCTGTTTCCAATACGGATGACCACATGAGAAACCACGGCTTTATCCTCAAGGCGGATGGCTGGCATCTCTCACCCTTGTACGATGTAAACCCCGTCCCGGAGGGTGACGAGCTGTCCCTCTGCGTAAATGAGGACGATGCAACGATCTCCCTCGACCTTGCGCTGGAGATCGCTCCGTATTGTGAGATCAGCACCAAGGACGCAGCGGCTATGGCAGCGGATGTCCTGAAAACCGTCCGTGATAACTGGAATCGTCTGGCAGCAGAATGCGGATTAAGCCGGAGCGCACAGGAATATATGCGGCCGGCCTTCTCGCTGGCTCTTGAATAACACAGCTTGATTCACCATCAGATCTCCCTTCGAGCAAGGGGGATCTTTTTTTGCCAGTCACAAGCCAAAGAGCATTCCGCGTGTGCTATTCCTCAAGGACAGGATCGTCTGCAAGGGGTTCTTCGTTTTCCTCTACAAAGTCATCTTCCGCAGCAACCTTCCCAGAATGCAGCTTCGTCATTCGCAAGGTATATTTGCATTTTCGGTTATAAGCAACGAGCATAGCTTCGGCGTAGCAAAGAGACCCTGCTCCACGCTCTTTAGCGATGCGAGACAACTGCCGAACAGACATGAAGCCAACCCTCTCCTTAAAGGTTTCGTCACGAAGCTGGTCACCAAATGCTACGACCATTCTCGCAACACCGGCTAATACATTTGCCCCCAGAGAGTCGATATCCCCCTCCCATGTACCAACGCAGAGCCGCAAAGTTCGGTCAAGCACATGGTAACCATATTTGGTGTAGATCCGCTCCAGCGTGGCAACCGCACAGATCACGCCATATGCTTTGGTCGGCCCAATAGAAAGAGAATAGGATTCAACGAGCCGCTTAATAACAAGCTGCTGTTCATTTCCTGCTTCGATATTAGCCATGAATATCTCATAAGGCTTCAACGGGCGCACATGCTTCATCTGATTTGCAAAAATGTCTGCTTCGTTCTTGTAATCTAAGCTGTCATAAATCATGCACCAAACAGGAGTCTCCCGCGAACCGGATACAGTAGCAACGATCTCTATGGTGTGCTGACCATTAAAGACATAGTTGACACCATCACGGCGGCTCACCTTTACCGGGTTAATTTGGTTCAGGTCGAAATCCTCGATGGCTTTTTCAACCTGAGCCTGAGACAATGGCCGCTGGTATTCCTGATTAGACACGAGATTTTTGATCGGGATCTGCTCGAAGTGGACATCCGGAACAAATCTGCTGAAGTCTTGCATTAGTCTACCTCCCTGATTTCTGAGAGCATCTCGGACACCTTCTTCTGTAGTGACAACAGCGCCTCCTCAAGTTTGCTTTTTGCACTCGTTGAAGCGGCGTTCATATCCGCATTGTTTCTGGCTCGCTCGATGGAACTGACCCATGACGGAACGGTCAGAGTCAAACCGGCGATTTCGGCGTCCGGGTCGTGCATAGGGGGAATTTTGATAAGAGGTAAGGTTTCCTGCATAGATTCGACTGGCTCCTCATCTGTATCAGCAAATTCTTTTCGTGTGTCACTGTAACTGGTGAATGGGTGCTGTAGGTCTTCGGGTCTTGTCCCGATTCGCCTGATCTCTTCCGGCGGCATTTTCGAAAGAGCCACAAGGTTCTCGTGAGAAATTTTGAAAGTGCCAGAAAGCACTTTGCCAGGAAGTTCGGGGTCTGCCTGTCCAACAACGTCTAATGCCTTACTGAAGATCGCATACTTCTGCACAGATCCAGTAGATACATTGTATTGAGCACTGAACTTCTGGGCTGTGCGCCGAAAAGTCTCGCCTCGCTCACCCTTGTTTCTCCGCTTATACTGGTTGAACCCATTGATGTTGGGCGGATGCTTACGCGCTACTTTCTCAAGTTCATACTGCTTTCCAATGAGATATCGTCTGGTTTCCTCCGTGATATTTCGGCGACCGAGCTGATTGCTGCAGATCCAGACAATTGCTTGCTCCCGGTTCTCAAATGGCATCTTCCGTACAGCATAGGGGATGTGCAGCCGGTTACATATCTCGTAGCGGTTATGGCCATCAATGATGATGTTATTCCATGTGATGATTGGCTCTCTGCAGCCGTCTACTGTAAGATTTACTTCGAGTTGAAGATACTCATCTTTCCGTAAAGGGCGAATGAGTGTCTTGAATTCCGGATCGATCTCCAACACCGCAAATCCTTTATCCATCGCTGGGAGGTCTCCTCTCATTTTTCTTTAAGGTTTTCATGGAGAAATAGGCTACTCTGTTTGCAACATCCACCTCTCCGCTCATACGATAACTGTATTGGAAGTCGAGAGTACCGATCATATTGACCAAAGCGCACAGTAGTGTATTGCTGTAGAACTCAACAGAATAATGGCGTGATGTTTGAACCAACTTCACTCGGTTGGAGGTGCCACCAGCGAGGGGCCGATCTGAGCCAAGTACAGCAATGAACATTTCTTCTGGATTGACCAAAAATTGAACATATTGCGGATTCCCCATTTTGTTCAGGGTGGACTTATGTATGCGAAAGCGATTCCACTTTAAGTCAATGGTCATGATCGCGCTGTTATCCGTACTACCCATTTACACTCCCCTCCTGCACAGGTACCTCTGGTTGATATGCGGTATGGACTGATGTGACATTTTCCACGGATGCCGTGGAGGATACAGTGCTATCCTTGATTCCATAAATCGCGTATCCGTCAAAGATATTGATCTGCAGAGATTTCTGGTGTTCACGATAGGGCAAACCGAACTGATCCTTCCAACCGGCTGGGAATACAGGTGTACGCGCAGTCTTGGGCTTGCCTCCGTCTTTTGCAATACGCTGATAAATCTCGGAGGCGTTCAAGTCGAATACAATCAGATACTCATCATTAGCATGGATGACCTTGCCAATCAGCTTGTACCTGTAATCAATATTCCAGTCCATCAGCTCAAAGAGCTTTGCAAAGAAGAACTTACCCGTCACCTGACGGGGCCTCCTCTTCCCACCAGATGTGTTGCACCACGCGAATGCGTCTCGCTCTGACTCGGCGCAAGGGCGTAGCGCAAGAATGTGCGACTCTCGATTGATCAAGAGCTGAGCACAGTCTGCATGGGGAAACTTGTTCAAGCAAGCAGTATTGACATAAACTTTGTAATTGTTGAAGGTGATAGAAGGCTCGAAAGTATGAGCGAAGAATTCTCTACGAACCACCTGATACCCATCAAAATCGAAGTCGTCACTAAGTTCGATCACATCGCCTGGTGCCGATGCGTCGATTGTCATTGGCGTGTCCGCATCCTCCTTAAAGGTGATGGTAGTTTCATCATCGACATTGCCGAATTGAGTCTTCTGCAGCATCGGTGGGATGAAAGAAACTTGGTTTTCTACTTCCATTCTGCTCTCCTTTCATTCGTCTCTGACAAGATCCAGCGCATCTCCAATCTGGCGTAGGCTCATGCTGAGATAGCGACAAAGCCGTCTGAGTTGTTCCGCGTTATACTCTGCCATGATCTCACCCTGCTCAGCTTCGGACAAATCAGAAAAGCATCGGTTGACATGTATACCATCACGAATCACACGGTAGTACACCCCATCAAGATTCCGAAAGATTGGGATGTCGTTTTTTTCAGGCATTAAAATTCACCTCTTCCATCTGCTTTATGGGGGCTAATTGTTCGGCTATGAATCGCTGCATTTCATCAAACTGGGTGACTCGAAGTTTCTCACCGGTTTCAAAGAGTTGGCCTTCCAGCCAAAGCTTCCATGCATCTTCACTTTGTAATTCCGGTGAAGATGAGGTAAGCCTGTGAGAATAAAAGTCACTACCAAACCTGTCTGCCAGTTTTTTAGGAACTGCCCGAACACGCTTTCCTGATGCGGAAAGTGGAGAAAGCTCACCATCGCCGCTGATGGGAGAATCTGTCCCCGTCATGAGATAGGACTGGATAAAAATCTCAGGTTCACTCAAATCAAATAGGAACACCGAATCCCCTTCGTTTTGGAGGAGTCTACCATAGGCCCTGAACTTAAAATCGGTTTCCCAATCGAGCAGTTCGAATAGGGTTCCACCAAATGCGGTACACGGTATCTCTTTGGCATAGTATTTTCCATCGTCAGGTCTTGACCACTGTACGCACTGGCGAGAATCCTTAGAGGCGCGACGAACAGCGAGCTTCCGCAATCCCGGATGGATCAGCAGTTCAACTTTGTTGTCCTTCCCAAACTGCCTGACGCAATCTGTGCTGAACTTGATTTGTTTGCTCTGAAATAAGACATACGGTCTTTTGTTCGCATCAAAGAGAGATGAATTCGTAACTTCAAAGCCGCGCAAATCAAAATCTCCAGCTGCCACCTCGAATGTGGCGTCACCCTCCGCAGGCTGGCCGTAATATGTATCGTCCGTGTAGACACTCATAGAAGCCTGTAAATAATCGGCTGCCTTGAAACCTGCCCACTTGGGGCTAATCGTGACAAATCCTTTTAGAACGCCAGATTCAATCACCCGAAGCTCCGGCAGAATAGACTTTCCACCGTATTTCGCATTATTGATCATGTGCTGGACGGCTATATAATCGTCCCGCGACACGATTGCCTCGTGTTCTCCTTTATACAGGCTCTGCTGCCGTTCTCCTCTGTTTTTCTTGGACTTATGACTGATCACATCAGGCGTGAATGTCTTTCTTGTGAGAACATCACCACAATGCCGCTCATTCCTCAAGACCTGAATAACGGTGCCGGAAGTCCACTTGGAGTTACCAAGGAATGTCCTCTTACCAAGTGCCTCGAGGGTTTTTGCAATATGCGATGAAGAATATCCGGACAGATACATGTAGAATATGAGCTTCACGGTCGGAGCCTCGTCCGGATTGATCACCAGCTTGCCGTCAGTATCATGAGAATAGCCCAACAGCTTGGGTGTCAGAGGAAGTCCTCCATTCAACCGCTGAGCAAGCGAAACTTCCATACTGCGGCTTCGAATGCGGGACTCGTTTTCCGCAATGGAAGCCAAAAAAGACAGCGGCATGTTTGTATCCTCGTTCAACGAGAAGATGCATTCACTCTCGAAGAAAACGCCCACTGGATTGCGGAGCTCCGCAAGATTACGCACCATAGTAATACAGTCGACGGTATTTCTGGCAAGACGCGAGACTGATTTGGTGATGATCAAGTCGATTTTTCCGGCTCTGCTGTCAGCGAGCATTTGGTTTAGCTCAACGCGGTGTTTTGTCGAAGTGCCCGAGATTCCTTTATCGGCGTAGATCTTTACAAGCTTCCAATTGGGATGCTTCAAGACGAACTCTTCATAATAGTTCTTCTGAAGTTCATAGGAAGTTTCCTGACCGAGATTATCAGTTGAAACTCGGACGTAGACCGCAACACGCTGATGGACATCTGCATCGTAGAAGTCGACCTGTTTCTTTGCCGGATAGATGACATCTGGCTCTCTCCGATTCGAGTATCGCTTATGTACTTTCTCGCGTTCTGCTTGATCAGCGGCTTTCTTGGCTGATTTACTCATGGAGCGCACCTCTCATATCCAGCTCGTCATCAGGCAGGATCTTCCAGTCAGGGGTTGGGAGAAAACAAGGCTCTCGAAGATCGTCGCGATAATACGATGCCAAAGTGTATAGATCTTCTGATATGAAGTAGATGCCAACAGGAGGCTTGCGAGCAGCGAGCATTCTTGCGCAAATCGCCATTTCTTGAGCATCTCTGGACACATTGCTGACCTTCTGTGTGATTATGAGATCTACTTTCCCCGCATCGCAGTCAGACAGGAGTTCAGACCATGCTGTAGAGTTCTCCATATACGGAGCGGTCGATCCATTGTCAATATAGAAACCTACAAATTCCCACATAGGATACTGAGCCAGCGTAGCACGAAAAACCTCTTTGTTGCGTTCGAGATATTCCTCGTCTCTATATTTCGTCTGGTTGAAAAAGCGGATGTGCACTGCAACCTTGAACGGGATCTTGGGGTTAGGTATTTCATGGCGGATAGTTTTCAACCACTGCCTGTGTTGTGCCACAAGGGGTGATACCATGTTTTCTCCCAGGCACAGGTCAAAGGAGGGATACTCAGTCTCTTCGAGTCCTTGTTCAGTACCTAAAGGCAGCAGTTTCGTGTTTTCCATGTTTTCCTCCGGCATTTGGGCAAGCCCTTTTGGGTGAATTATAGGGAAAATGCTTAAAAATAAGAAGATACCATAGGTCAGCATCTTGACCTATGGTATGGAAATGACAAAAAAATTATCGGATTGGTCACCCAATCCGATAATTAATCATTATTCTGCTTCTTATGCATGGAGGCTTTGACCTCTCGGACAATCTTTAAGATGGTTTCCATCTCACTGGCCGAGCAGTCTTCAAGGAGCTCCGCAAACTCACCTTGATAGATTGCTTTGACCTCCGGTACATCTGGGCGGAGCAAATAGTCTGCAGATACCTGAAGGGCTTCCGCCACTTTGACGAAAGTCTCAAGTTGCATCCCCGTTTTTCCTCGTTCGATGTTGCTAATCAGCGGCAGTGAAACAGAAGCTTCGACTGCCAAATCCGCTTGGCTCATGCCTCTGCTGATTCGAACAGCTTTGATGCGTGAGCCGACCAGCTTCAGATCTTGTTGTTCATACATGACCAGCTCACCTCCCCTTCGCCGGATATAAGCTAACGACTATAATTTAAGTTAGTATATAATATGCGAAGGTCAAGTTTATATAATCGTACCGCTATAAAATAACGGTTAAAATATAATTGAGTTGCCAAAATTTTTAAGGAGGTTTCTCTATGCAACTCAATTACTATGTCCTTGGTCAAAGAATCCAAAAAATCAGGAAGAACAAGCGTATCTCCCAAGCGGTGCTGTCCACCATGATCGACAAGTCCGCTGGATACATCAGCTATCTCGAGTGCGGTACAAAGGTTATGAGTCTCGAAACTTTTGTTGGCATCGCCAATGCGCTGGAGGTGTCGACTGATACGCTCCTGAACAGGCAGCTCACGGGTGCGACTGAGATGTCTAATGCCGAGGCGCAGAAAATCTTCGCCAACTGCACTCCGTATGAAACCTATGTCCTGTTAGATGTGCTGAAAACAACCAAGAACGCTCTACGCTCGCACCACCATCTCCTCAAGGATGAGTGGTAATCATTTTATCAACTGAACATCAAATAGCAACAGACCACAGGTTAAGAGATTGACCTGTGGTCTGTTGCGTGCAAAAAACGATTATGTTTTCGCCCAAAACGATTATGATTTGGGCTTTTGCGAGATTTTCCATTCTATTGATGCTATAATCCGGTCAAGCCAGAAAGGATGAGGATGAATGATCTATTACACCGGCGATATTCACGGCAGTGCGAAAGGAATCGTTGCTTTTGCCCAACACTATGAGCTCACAGAATCGGACATCATCGTCATCCTTGGTGATGTCGGAGCGAACTATTACGGCAACAGGCGGGATCAGTATTGCAAAGATGCGCTTGCCAGAATAAAGCCCACCGTCTTCTGTATTCACGGAAACCATGAACGGCGTCCAGACACTCTCGCGGGCTATAAGCAGAAAGAATGGAATGGTGGCCTTGTGTGGTACGAGGATGAGTATCCGAACTTACTCTTCGCCAGTGACGGAGACATCTTCACTATGGAAGGAACCCGGCATCTGGTCATCGGCGGCGCTTATAGCGTAGACAAATACTACCGACTGGAAAACGATCTGCTGTGGTTTGCTGATGAGCAGCCCTCGGCAGAAATCAAGACATATGTGGAAGATCAAATCACGAAAAACAGAATTGACATTGTTCTCTCTCATACCTGCCCCTATAAGTACGAACCGCGGGATGCGTTTTTACCCATGATCGATCAGAGCACGGTTGATGACAGCACAGAGCGATGGCTTGATGGGATAGAAGAAAAAGCAGATTATAAGGCATGGCTTTGCGGACACTGGCACATAGAGAAGCAGATTGACAAGCTTCGCTTCCTGTTCCACGATGTTGTGTCACTGGAAATGATAAAGCGAGGTTTCAAATGAGTCGTTTCAAGAGCAATCTCTACACAGTTGAGCGCCGAGTATGGAGAAATCACAAGCTGTGCTGGATTCAGAACGATGACTTCACTCTCTTTTCAGGACATCACAAAACGAAAATCAAAGAGGAAGATCTCCCGGAATGGTATGTCTTTGGCAGATACTGCAGATACTATAAGCTGTGGGGCTTCCTCTCCACAAAAGGTATTACCGACTTGCAGTACATCCCGAACCTGTGGATCAATCACTTCCTAAAAGATGACTGTCTCCTGATCTCCTATGGCGGTAAAATCGAGGAGCATCCAGACAGCACTGATTTTGAAAAGTACAGTGGCGTTGATGAGCGAGTGTGGGGCAACGAGATCCTCCATGTGTTGAAAGGTGCCAGGATATTCTCGGAATATGATATTGCCCCTATCATAGAGCAGATCCGTGAGAAGCAGCGCATTCTCATTGAGAACTACCCGGACGAGTTCGGACCCCACAAGTGGAGTTTTGATCTCGATAAATGGATGGCAGAAGAGTACCACTCAGGCCGCCCAGCCTATTACAGCAAAGCCATCACAGAAAAGAGAGAAGCAGAGCTGCGAGAACTATATGACAAAAGAGAACAAACAAATGGATGAATGCCAACACGCAATGGAGGAACTCCGCAATATAGCCGAGGGGATCAGCAAGCTGCGAGACACAGCATACGCGCACTACTCTTTATTGGTCGAGCAGGTGCTGAAGGATCAAATCACCGACAAGCAGCAGTTAGAACAAATCATGGATGGCCTCTGCGATTTCTGCGATGAGATCCGCTTCATCGATCTTTATCGGAGCCTTTGCCGACACATCTATTACCAATATCCGCAGCTCGTGGGAGAGCATGTGGCTCTTTTCCGTGCGCTGTTTGAGGGACCCGATGAGAACTGATTTGAGAGAAGATGTATGGAGGTAACCTTCAGTGAAGGTGGCAGATACAAGTTTGCCTGCTACCGCCTCACATATGAAGAAAGCAAGTCTCCAGATAGGATTGCAAAGATCAAAGCCGATCTTGCCTCAAAAGGGAAAGATGGGTATTCCATTGCAATCACTTATGACGCATCTCCCACCCCACCAACGTGGGACACATTCGCCAATTCCTTATTATGTCTGGACGGAAGACTTGAGATGTGGAAGCTAATGCAAGAGAGTTGGCCACATCACAAAGCGGTCGAAGCGCAGAAAGGAGTGAGTAAGATGAGCACATCATATTTCATTTTTACGGAGGTTCTGGCAAATGATCAGTGGCATTGTATCAACCCCCAAGTGATGAAGCTGCTGCCTATCGAACAACTCATTCTTGTTCCAACGCTTCGCTCGGACAGCAGGTATCAGTTTGAAAAAGCATACCGGCAACTTGAGTGCGATGGGCACCCGTTCACAGTAGACGAAATGTCAAGAAATCTACAGGCATCGGTGAACGACTGGCTTACCCCAGAGGACAGTGTCCGAATTGCCGTTTGCTACGATGACATCTTGAAGCTACTGAACACTTCCGGCAAAGAACATTCTGCTTTTGCTCTTCGATCTGAAGTAGCTGCCTTTCAGAATGATGAATCCGATAATATTTGGGACTTCGTCTCAGTAGACGAATATCGGAAGATGGAGGATGAACTCAAGAAGGCTTATCAATATTTCGAATGGAATGACCGCTCCGGTGCGTATCGCTATTATGAGGAGATCCAAAAGAAGGTCGCCGCACAGGTCAAGGATTGGAAAGCGATAAACCCTCGGGCAGAAATCACCTCTGTCCGAATAATGCTTTTTTCAACCTAAAGGAAAACACACAGGAGGGTTTCAGATGCAATCGAATAAAGAATCGAACCAAAAGCTGATTGAGCGATTTCCGTTTCTTATGCCCCGTAACCGCTGGACAGGAGAAGTTCCAGAGGATTACGACTATTCCTATACGGAACTGGATTCCATGCCTGACGGCTGGCGAAAGGCTTTTGGGGAGCAAATGTGTGAAGATATCCGTGAGGAATTGGTACATGCCGAGTATCTTGACCAATACCGTACTTCCCAGATCAAGGAGAAATATGGAACGCTCTGTTGGTATGACTTTGGCTGTACAGAGCGGATGCTTCGTGACATCATCCCCAAATATGAGCACCTATCGGCGAGAACTTGCATCAGATGTGGGAACCCTGCAACAAAGGTTTCTACTGGCTGGATCAGTCCCTACTGTGACACTTGTGCTGGAAAAATCAGTCATGCCGAGAGATTTATTTCCATTGGGGAATGGCTTGATAGAAACAGCCGCGAAGTAACATCAAAAAGGAGTCTAAATGAAAAAGATACCCACTCTCTTTGAACGAGAATTTGAAAACCATCGAATTGTCAGAATACTGCCAAATGTAAGCCCTGACCTTGCTTGGGTCATGGCCGGCGAAGGCGTAGCGACCATCAAATGGGACGGTGCCTGCTGTGCGGTCATCAATGGTGTTTTTTACAAAAGATACGATGCAAAACATGGAAAACCGATTCCATCTAACGCTATCAAGTGCCAGGAGAAAGCGGACCCTGTCACCGGCCACTTACCTTGTTGGGTGCCATGCAATAGAGCCTCCTCCAGCGACAAATGGTTTTGGGATGCTTATGACAAGATGGGGATTGTACCAGATGGAACATATGAGGCCATCGGCCCGCATTTCAGATCCAATCCCCACAACCTTGATACTGACATTCTCAAGCCCCACGGGAAAGACATTGTTGAACTGGATCGGAGCTTCGAGGGCATCCGCACTTATCTGGAAACCCATGTGATTGAGGGGATTGTCTTCTGGGAAGATGGACAGCCTTGGTGCAAAATCAAGCGCACGGATTTCGGACTCCCGTGGGGGAGATGATTACTTAAATTAGAAGACTCCATTAGAGGCACGGCAAAGCACTTGGCGATAGGAGGCGCACCACATGAGTAAATGGCTCGGCTACACAGTAGAGCTATTCTTCAATGGTCAATGGTTCAACATCGATCAGTGGTATCGACACGCAAATGGAGAACTCAGGCACCACTTTCTGTATACTGCGCCTGAACGAGATATTCTCTCCAGCGCATATGACTGGCTGGCTTTTAGTAAAGAGAGAATCTGCTTTTCTGACCTTGCAGCAGAAACCCAGGATATCATCTATGCAGAAAACCTAGCATTCGAACGCAGTACATTCGATTCGTGGAATTTCTTCATTTGGGGCAGCTTCCCTGATTTAGAGGCACTGATTCAAATCCTTGGTGAAAAAGAAAACGACAAATGCATCTCAAAGGACTTACTCGAAACACTGATCTTCAAGATCCGAAACCAAGTCCAGATTTTCCAACAGACCATCCCGTATCCTACAGCTGACTGGCCACCGGAAATGCCAGTCAGGATCATTATCTGTGAACTATAATTTTCTGATAGCTATTCGCTCTGAAATATGGTAATTGTTCGTGTTACAAAGAAGGAGGTGGAACACCATGATTTATGTAATGTCTGATATCCATGGGCAAAAGCGGCGCTTTGATTCCGTCATGAAGCAAATCAACCTGCAGCCGGATGACACTCTTTATATCCTTGGGGATGTGATAGATAGAAATCCAGATGGCATCAAAATCCTTCGCCAGATTATGGCGATGCCAAATGCCAAGATGCTTCTGGGTAACCACGAATTAATGATGATGAATGCTCTCTACTACCCTCCCCCAGAAGATGAGGAGTGGCCCGACCTCTACTACGGGCCCAAGCTGTCTCTGTGGTATAGAAATGGTGGCCAGATAACGCATAATTATCTGAAGTACATAAAGAAAACCATTCGTCAGGAGATATTCGAGTATCTGGAGAAGTTGCCTTTAAACATAGAGCTTACTCTGAACAATAGGCAGTTCATTCTGACCCACGCAGCGCCTGTCGAGCTGTATGAAACCTACGGCCATAAATATGAGTGTGAGCGAGACTTTGCCGTCTGGATGCGATTTGACAGTTTCCCAGTTCTGGAGGACTGTACTGTCATCTTCGGACACACGCCAACTATCCGTTTCCAGTATGATAACCCAATGGCAATATGGGATGCAAAGAGTTGGATCGGAATCGACTGCGGCTGTATGCTCCCTGAAAAGGGTGACCCTTGGTCAGGAGCACTTGGAAGACTGTCGTGTCTCCGATTGGATGATATGCAGGTCTTTTACTCCGAGGAACCTCAATACGACAATCTTAAAGAATCGGAGGAACAGCATTATGGATGATGGCAAAGTAACGATTACCATTGAAGTCGATGCAGAACTGCTGGCACAGGTAACCGAGGTGCTAAAGCCTTATGGCCTCACGCCGGAAGAAGCCGCGGTGCAGTTCTTTGAATACTGTGCCGATCCAAAGACACAAGGACATGCGATTGAACTTCTCAAAATATGGAAAGAAGAACAAGAACTTTTGGAGAGGAATGGTGCCAATGCTAAGTAGAGAAGGATTCTGCAAAGCGCTCCGGATGATAAGAGATCAAGAGTCCATTGATGAGCAGTTTAGTAAAGCGCTCAATCTGGTTGGCAATGGTCACTTTGTATTCGGTACCGAAAACAAGTATCTTCTGGCTCTTAGAGATGTTTTGAAAGAAGCGGTCAATGACCAATACGACTACATCGATTGGTGGCTGTATGAAGCAGCCGATGACTTTGAGATATGGGAAGCGGATTGCACCATGAAGTATTGTCTCAAAGAGCCAGAAGCGCTGTATGATTTCATAACCGGCACGCTAAAGCCCATCCCTGTATCTCCCAGTGAAAACACCTCACAGTAGGAATAAGGGTGTGTTGAAATGAAATGACTGCCGCCACTATCCGAAATGGAACGCATCGAGCAAACACTGCTCGTCGAAAAACTGGATGAAATCCTGGAACGCATTGACAACGAGGACATCGGCTTCGTAATAACAGAAAACGGCCTACCAGATATGGTCCTAATACCATTCCGCTGGTTTGCCGAGAACTTTCCGGATGAAGTGCCTGACGGCCTATGAAGAGCCGATTTCAAATCGAGACAGATTCTACCGCTGAGGAGCCGAGAAAAGATGGATGAGAAGTTTAACAGTATACCCGTCAGTGTCATCCATTTTGATAAGGATGGCACAGTCACAGATGTAGAGGATTACAACCTCGATAAAGTCGAGCCTGCTTCGTGGGCGCTGAAAGGGCTGGCTGCAGCACTGCTCCCTGTCATTCGCGAGTTCTATACGCACGAAGATAATGTTCGAGCATTTGGGGCGTGGCTGAAAGATCGGGAAAGTAATCCTCAAAAACACGGCAAGCAAAAATGCGCACAAAGACGGAAATCAGAAATGTGAGGCTGTATCTATTTTGGTCACTCTTAAAAATCCCTCGTATCTTCTCTATCACGGGAAATTGTAAGCAAAAAATATGGCTGAAACAGCTCAAAGCCGCTCCAGCTCTCGATTTTTCCTATTTTCAGCATGCATCTAAATTGGTCACGCATCACATAGAGCCTTACTTTTGAACCATTGCATGGTGTAGGAAGTAAGGCTTTTTTCTATACTGAGGAATGAGAGTTGGATCGAGGTGCGTGATGAAGAAAGAAAGGTTTGTTGCAGCCCCGCATACCTTTATGCTATCGGTATTGTTGATGATCAGTATCCCGGCAGCATACGCGATTATGCTGATTTCCCATCAAGAATCCATCGGAGCATTCCTGCGAGTTCCGGGTGCGCTGCAAGTGACACTTCTCGTTGCGGTTATCTATCTTGCGCTGCTGGTGATGCTTTTTTGTACGCGTTACCAGTGGGCCGCTGTTACTGAAATATGTGAAGACCGGGTCGTATTTCGGGCATTGTTTACGCACAGGACCTTTTACTACAGTGATATGCACCATATTGGCGTTGACTATGGCTTATTGGACGGCAGGAAGCAGTTTTGGATGTATTTCAGTAAAACCCCAATTCCTGCAATGTATTATCACCGGATCAATCGGATGAAGCCGTCAAGGAGTTTTATGCGTGTGCAGTATTGCAAAAAGACTTATGAAAGGCTGGTGGCAAATACGCCGCCGCAAATCAGCAATCAGCTTCGAAAATGTTATTCGACGATACGGCTGCACGATTTGGATAAGAAAGAGTAACACGGTATTCGCCGCAGGTCGGTAAAGAGCACCCGCCTGGTGCGTTTGCAGGCGGTACTGCTGTCCGATATGAAAAAGCCCCGCCCATCGGGCGGGGCTTTGCTGCGTCAGCCGTGGGAGAGGGGAGCGCTCAGCGCTCAGGATCCCATTTGGGAGAGGTGGGATCCTTGACCGGCTGGGCCGCAGCGGGAGAAGGAAGCAGGTCGGATGCGGTGAAGTACTTCTTCAGGGGCTTGTACGCCACGGCAAAGACCAAAAGGGTGATAGCGATGTTGGGGAGCATGTACGCCAGATTGTACAGCAGGGAGTAGAACCAGGGGCTGTGCATAGTCATGCCGAAGAAGGTCTCGGGCATGTATTCCGCCCAAACGGTGGCGCCCACCACATAGTGCACCAGGAAGCGGGAAAAGCCGGCGATCAGAGTGCCGGTGAACACGCCGCTCTTGCGGCGGGCCACCAGACCGGCCAGACCCAGGACGGTGAAGGCCACCAGGTAGTCGCCGACGATGGACTGCCAGCCAATGGCGAAGCCGCCGTCAAACATGAACTGCAGAACGCCGAAGGCGAAGCCGCCCAGCAGACCGGCGCCGAGGCCCCAGCGAACGGCATACAGCACCAGGGGGATCATGGACAGGACGACGCTGCCGCCCCAGGGCATCTCCCACAGCTTCAGGTAGCTGAGTATCTGCGCAACGGCCACCAGCACGGCGCCTTCGCACAGGGCGCGGACTCTCATGTGACTTTTCATAATAATTTGTACCTCCAAAAACAAAATTCCCGCATGGCGAGCCATGCAGGCGTCGCAATGCGGAAATCCGAAAATCGATATGATCGCATTCCTACGCCGGCATTACCCGGATCAGGTCTGAGGGACAGCGACGGCAATACGCCGCATCACAGCCGGCTTGCGCCAGCGCCCCTTGCAGGTACGGCGCAATCTTAGCGCATCGGCCGAGGTTTGTCAAGCTTTGTGCGGGAAAAGCGTAATTTCAAAAATAGAATAGCGGAATTTAGAATTGGTGTTGCGTCTTTGTTGTGCTTGTGATACAATAAAATTAGTTAGGCAACCAAAATAATTGTGATATTTGCAATTTTCTTGCGGACAGGAGATCTGAAATGGCTGCATTTGTTGTCAACGGTACACCGGTCACGGTGGAGAAAAATCAAAAACTCATTCGCTTTCTGCGCGATGAGCTGCACTTGACGAGCGTAAAAGATGGCTGCAGCGAGGGCGCGTGCGGTACCTGCCATGTCCTCATCGACGGCAAGCCGACCAAGGCCTGTATCCCGCAGACCGACAAGCTGGAGGGAAAGCACATCGTCACGGTCGAGGGGCTTTCTGACTTTGAAAAGGAAGCCTTCACTTATGCTTTCGGCGAGGCGGGCGCGGTGCAGTGCGGCTTTTGTATTCCCGGTATGGTGATCTCGGCCAAGGCGCTTCTTGACCAGAACCCCGATCCCACGCGCGAGGAGGCGGCCTTCGCCATTCGCAACAACATCTGCCGCTGCACGGGCTATGTCAAGATTATCGACGGTATCCTGCTCGCGGCAAAGATCCTGCGCGAGGGAAGGATCCCCCAAAAGGAGGAGGATTTTCAGATCGGCTCGCGCGTGCATCGCATTGATGTTGCCGAAAAGGTGCAGGGCTACGGGAAATATCCCGATGACGTTTATGTTGACGGCATGTGCTATGGCGGCGCGGTGCGCAGCCAGTACCCGCGCGCCCGCGTGCTCTATATCCGCACGGAAGAAGCGGAAGCGCTCCCCGGCGTCGTCTGCGTGCTGACGGCGAAGGATATTCCCGGTCAGCAGAATGTCGGCCACATTCAGAAGGATCAGCCTACGCTCGTCGGCGAGGGAGAGATCACGCAGTATCTCGGCGACGCGGTGGCGCTCGTCTGCGCGCGCGATCAGGAAACACTCGAACGGGCGAAAAAGCTCGTGCGTGTTGTCTATGAAGAGCTTCCTGCGGTACACAGCCCCGAGGAAGCGAAGATCCCCGGCGCGCCGGAGGTCATCATGGGCAACCGCGGCAACGTGCAGGCGCACCGCCATGTCTCGCGCGGCAACGCCGACGAGGCCATTAAAAATTCCAAGTATGTTTTACACGAAAAGTTTCAGACCCCATGGACGGAGCACGCTTTTTTGGAGCCGGAATGCTGTGTAGCAATTCCACTTGACAACGGCGGCGTGAAGCTCCTGACCACTGACCAGAGCGCGCACACCACGCAGCACGAGTGCTCGGCGATGCTCGGCGTCGATTTTGCGCACTGCCAGGTTGAAAATATGCTTGTCGGCGGCGGCTTCGGCGGAAAAGAGGATATGTCCGTGCAGCATCACGCGGCGCTCATCGCGTACATCGCGCGCGTGCCGGTGAAGGTGAAGCTTTCGCGTCAGGAATCCATTCTCGTCCACCCCAAGCGCCACCCGATGTGGATGGACTTTACGATGGGCTGCGACGAAAACGGCATCATTCAGGGCGTCAAGGCCAAGGTCTATTCCG